>Ga0190360_1001461_pt1 | contig 12185 bp, 11 predicted proteins | sample 48721834_MG_FD_161271 | JGI IMG/M metagenome (GOLD analysis project Ga0190360, IMG submission 161271) | Hydrothermal vent microbial mat bacterial communities from Southern Trench, Guaymas Basin, Mexico - 4872-18-3-4_MG | ecosystem: Environmental > Aquatic > Marine > Hydrothermal vents >... | reverse complement strand
CATCCACCTGAAGGGGATAGTCCTCGATTATTACGATGGGGCAGGCTGGCGCCGGAGCGATATCAGGGAATATCGATTGAGGGAGGATTCATCGGGTTGGTTCACCATTTCCCCAAGGCTTGCCAGGAAGAGAGGGCTTGTTCGAGAGGAGATATACCTCGAACCGGTATCGAGCCGGGTGCTTTTTTGCGGGGGGAGGGTGGCTCGATTACGAGGTCCCTTCCGCTATCTGTTCATCGATTTGGCGGGTTCTCTCTTGCTTCTTTCTCCCCATTATCATCGGAAGAACTACACCGTTTACGCCGACTTGAGCCTGCCATCTCCGGAGAGATTGAGAAGGGCGGGTGAGGCTTATCCTGCTTCGATCTCCTACAAATACCTCGAACTTCCCCTGCTTTCCCCGGAGATAGGGGCGCTTGCCGAGCGGATCACCAAGGATAAGCCTACCCCGTACGACAAGGCGGTAGCTATAGAGGATTATTTAAGAAAGAATTATACATACACCACCGAGCTCCCGCCGGTAGGGACGAGTTTTGATCCTCTTTACACCTTTCTCTTCGAGACCAAGAAAGGGCACTGTGAGTACTTCGCCACTGCGATGGCGGTGATGCTCCGTTCCCTCGGGGTGCCGGCGCGGGTAGTAAACGGTTATCTGAGAGGGGAGTACAACCCCATAGGTCGGTATTACCTCGTTCGGGCACGGGATGCCCACAGTTGGGTCGAGGTTTACTTCCCCGGCTATGGTTGGGTGGAGTTCGACCCCACCCCGATAGCGGAATACGATCGTCTTATGAGATTACGGAACCTCTCCTTCCTCGGCAGTCTCATCGATTCTGCTAAGCTCGCTTGGGATAAGAGGGTTATCTTCTATAACTTAAACGATCAGGTGCGGTATTTGGCAGTAGCAAAGGAGAAGCTCGCCTCCTTCTCCTTGAAAGTTAAGTCCCTTTTCTCCCTCTCTTTTATCCTTAAATTTCTCTTTGTTTCCCTTCTCCTCTTTATGCTTTTCTTTTTCCTTCCTTTTCGCTTCTTTCCCTTTTTCAGGAAGAAAGGCGAGGAGAAGGGGAGTCCTCCTTGGTTCTATCAGCGTTTTCTCAAGATCGTGAGAGGAAAGGGGTTGGTTCGTGAGCCCCATCTTACCCCGTCTGAATTTGCCCACCTGCTTCGTGCGGAATTGCCAAAAGATCAACCTGCCATCGATCTTGTTACCGAGTGTTATTATCTCGTCCGCTACGGTGGGGTAAAGCTATCGAGGAAAAGGGAGGAGGAGATAAAGGAGGCGCTTTCCGCTTTAAGGAGGAAGGGATGAGTGGGGAGCGAGGGAGGACGACGAAGAAGGAGATCATACTAAGAAAGGCGGAGGAGCTCCGGCTCCTCAAGGTTTACCGGCGGGATCTCGAGCGAATAAATGAAGAGCTCAGGAGAGAGCTGGGAGAGGAGGGTACCACCTCCCTTTCTTACATCGCCAATCTCCTTATCGAAGCGGGCTACGAGGTCCTTTATTCCGATTTCCTGGTGGATAAGAAGCTCCCCCCGGAGGAGGCAGAGTTATTCGATGAGCTCATCAAGTTCAAGGATTTTTCCGCTGCCGAGGAGAGCTTAAGGCGAATGAGCGCCCTTTACCGGGAGTTCAAGGAGAAGAACGATCGGGGTAAGCTAAGAAGGCTCAAAGAGCTTGCCGATACTGCCCGGCGTCGCGCCCTCCTCATCGCGGAGAACGAGAAGGTGGCAGAGAAGAAAAGGAAGGAGAAGAAGGAGATAGCCTTCTGGTTCGAGCTTTTCCGGGAGAACCCGGAGCTCTTTCCCGACTGGCTCGATTTGAGGAAGCGTTCTTCCGGGTTCAAGCGTCGTTTCGGAGGTTGAGATGGGTGGTTCCTATCAGCTTCTCATCCGTCTTTTTAAAGGAGTATCCCTTCGGGTGGGGAGGCTCGGGGAGTTCTTCTTCCCTGCCGGCTATTACATCTATTCTGGACGGGCGAAGCGAGCTCTTTCCTCCCGCATCATTCGCCACTTAAGGAGGAAGAAGCGAAAGAGGTGGCACATAGATTACCTCACCGCCCATCCTGAAGCGGAGGTCATCTCCATAGTCATCTATCCCGATCTCGATGAGTGTCGTCATCATCGGGAGATAGCGTCCCTACCCGGCGTTCGGGTGCCCGTTCCTCGATTCGGTAGCGGGGACTGTCGCAGTGGGTGTTCCGCCCATCTCCTTTATTCCCCTGTTTTCCTCTCTTTTTACGCTTTACAGGATTCTCCCTTACGGGATAGAATCGAGAAGGAAAGGAGGAAGCTATGATCTCGCGGGAAGAGGCGTTAGCCCTTGTTCGGGAAAAGGTGAACAACAAAAACCTGGTGAAACACTCATTGGCGGTTGAGGCGGGGATGAGGGCGCTTGCCCGTTATTTCGGGGAGGACGAGGAACTCTGGGGGCTAACCGGTCTCCTTCACGATATCGACTATGGCGAGACCGCAAAGGATCCTGAGCGGCACGGTTTGGTTGCCCCGGAGATACTCGCCCCCTATGATCTCCCCGAGGAGATGATCTACGCCATAAAGGCGCATCCGGGCCATTTCCCGAGGGAGAGTTTGCTTGACAAGGCGCTTTTTGCCGTCGATCCCCTCACCGGTCTTATTGTGGCAGCTACCCTGATGCATCCTACGAGGAGGATAGTGAATGTAGATGTTCCCTTCGTTATGAGGAGGTTCAAGGAGAAGCACTTCGCCCGGGGGGCAAAGAGGGAGGATATAAAGACCTGTGAGGAGTTCGGGGTTCCCCTTGAGAAGTTCATCGAGATCGTCCTTTCCGGGATGAAGGAGATAGCGGATGAGCTCGGGCTCTGAGGGTAAGGGAAGGAAAAAGCTCCTTTTGGGAGCCCATATGTCCATCGGGGGTGGGGTTCATCTCTCCCTTATCCGGGGGGCGGAGCTCGGTTGTACCGCCATCCAGATATTCACCAAGAGCGCTCGGGGCTGGTATGCGAAGCCGATCCCGGAGGAGGATGTCCTCGCCTTCAAGGAGAATGTGAAAAAGACCGGGATTTGGCCCGTGGTAGCCCACACCTCCTACCTCATCGATCTCGGAACCCCGGACCCGGAGCGGCTTCAAAAATCGAGGGATTCGCTCGTAGTCGAGCTCGAGCGGGCAGAGCTTCTCGGTATCCCCTGTCTTGTTCTTCATCCGGGCTCTCATTTGGGGAAGGGGGAGGATGAGGGGATAAAAAGGATAGCGGAATCGCTCAACCTGGTTCACGAACGGACCAAGGGGTTCAGGGTGAAGATAGCCCTGGAGACGACCGCAGGACAGGGGACCAACCTCGGGTATCGGTTCGAGCAGATAGCGCGGATGATAGAGCTCACCGAGGAGGACGATCGCCTCGTCGTCTGTTATGATACCTGTCATACCTTTGCCGCGGGCTACGATATAAGGACGAGGGAGGGATATGAGCGGACATTCGCCGAGTTCGATGAGATAATCGGACTGAACAGGCTCCGGGTATTCCACTTGAACGATTCGAAGGGAGATTTAGGCTCGAGGCTTGATCGACATATCCACATCGGTGAGGGCAAGCTTGGGGTAGAACCGTTTCGGATGCTCCTGAACGATCCAAGGTTTTATGATCTTCCCTTTATCATCGAGACCCCGAAGGAGGACGATTGGGATCGCAGAAACCTCGAGCTTCTGCGGAGCCTTGCTTCTTAGCCATTTTTGTCGGAAAACAAGCCCTGCTGTTTTTTCGTATCTATATAGTGAAAACATTTAGTGAGGAGGTAATGTTATGCCTGAAAGGCAAAAAGGGGATGTGCTTACCGGCTTTCTTTGGATGTTTTTTCTTTCGCTTCTTCTTTTCTGGCTTCCGGTGATAGGTAGCTTCATCGCCGGTTTTGTCGGGGGGAGGAAGGCAGGGGAACTCGGTTCCGCTATCCTTGCCGCTCTGCTTCCCGCCATCATCATCGGAGCCTTTTTCTTCTTCCTTGGAGGGAGTCTCACCGGTCTTCCCCTTATCGGGGTGCTCGTCGCTTCCGGGGCGTTCGTTATAGCCCTTTTTGCTTCTCTTCCCCTTATTTTGGGGGCGATAATAGGCGGGGCGACCGCGTGAGGGGTTTCCCTTACGGTCTGGTCAATATCTCTGGTCCTTCCTCGGTGATCGCCACCGTATGTTCGAACTGAGCGGATAGGCTTCTGTCCTTGGTCACCACCGTCCAGCCATCGGGTAATATCTCCACCTCGTAGCCACCGGCGTTTATCATCGGTTCGATGGCGATGACCAAGCCCGGTTTTATTCGGGGTCCTCTTCCTGGTGGTCCGTAGTGGGGGACTTGTGGGTCCTCGTGGAGTTTAGTGCCGATCCCGTGCCCGGTGAAATCGCGGACTACGGAGAAACCTTCACCTTCGACAAAGCGCTCGATCGCGTTCGAGATATCCCCGATCCTGTTTCCCACCCTCGCTTTCTCTATCCCGATATAGAGGGCGCGCTCGGTTACCTCAATGAGCCTTCTTGCCAGTTGGCTTACCTTCCCCACCGGCACGGTGATGGCAGCATCGCCGTAGTATCCCCCAAGCACCACCCCGACATCGATACTGATGATGTCCCCCTCCTTAAGTCTTCTTTTTCCGGGGATGGCGTGGACCACCTCCTCGTTTATCGAGGCGGTGATGGTATTGGGAAATCCGCGGTATCCTTTGAAGGCAGGGCGTCCTCCGTTCTTCCTTATTATCTCATAAGCTAAGGTATCGAGTTCGAGAGGGGTTACCCCCGGGGCGACCGCTTCCTTGAGCTTTTCGAGGACGAGGGCGGTGAGCCTACCGCTTTCCCGCATCCTTTCGATCTCTTCTTTTGTCTTGTAGATGATCATCCACTCTCACCGTTAGCTCGAATTAATCTTATTACAGATTTTCAGTTTATAGCCAAGCCTTCCCCCTGTCAATCGCTCTTTCGTGGGCTGTAGTGATGCAGGCGAGGGAGAGATCGAGGAGCGGGGACCGGTTTTTGGTGGGATGAGGTGATTGTTTTACTTTCGTTCTATCCGCTTGATTCTTTTTTCCCCTCTGTGGTATGGTAAGGCGTTGCTTAGTGAGGAAGGAGGGATATTTCCTTAAAATGATCCGTACCGATTATTGTGGCACTTTAAGAAAGAAAGATGTAGGAAGAAGGGTGGTGCTTGCCGGTTGGGTCCATCGACGGCGCGATCTCGGTTCCCTCGTCTTCATCGATATCAGGGATCGAGAGGGGATAGCCCAATTGGTGATGAACGAAGAGCTATTCCCCGAGGCTCATAAGGTAGCGAAGACGCTCCGTCCAGAGGATGTCATCCTGGTTGAAGGAGAGGTGGTCCTTCGGGAGAAGGCTAAGGTGAACCCGAAGCTCCCCACCGGCGAGATAGAGGTGGTGGTATCCGCCATCACCGTGCTCAACCGTTCGGATACCCTTCCCTTTGAGATCGAGGAGGCGGATAAGGTAGCGGAGGAGCTAAGGCTCCGCTATCGCTACCTCGATCTCAGACGAAACCGGCTCAAGGAGAATCTCCTCCTCAGGCATAGGGTGACGCTCACTGTGCGGAACTACCTCTCGTCGCTCGGCTTCGTCGAGATAGAGACCCCCTTCCTCACCAAATCGACCCCTGAGGGGGCGAGGGACTTCCTCGTTCCGAGCAGGCTCTCTTCTGGCAGGTTTTATGCCCTTCCCCAATCACCCCAATTGTTCAAGCAGATACTGATGATAGCCGGTTTCGACCGCTACTTCCAGATCGTTCGCTGCTTCCGCGACGAGGACTTAAGGGCGAATCGCCAGCCGGAATTCACCCAGATAGACATCGAGATGTCCTTCATCACCCCGGAGGATATCTTCGGGGTGGTCGAGGGGATGTTGAAGGAGGTCTTCGCCCTCAAGGGGATAGAGGTGGAGACCCCCTTTCCCCGGCTTTCCTTTGCCGAGGCGATGGCGAAATACGGAACCGACAAGCCGGACATCCGCTTCGGGCTGACCTTTATCGACATAAGCGATGTCCTTCGTGATTCCGGTTTTCCTCCGTTTGAGAAGGTGCTTGAGGAGAAAGGGGCGATAAAGGGGATAAACTTGAAGGGGAAAGCGGCGTTCTATTCCCGTAAGGTGGTCGATGGGCTTACCGAGCTGGTGAAGGAAATGGGGGCATCCGGGCTGATCACGGTGAAGGTTGAGGCTGATGGAGTGAAATCACCCCTTACCAAGCATCTTACCGAGGGGAGGATGGAGAAGCTTATCTCCGCCCTCTCGATGGAGGAAGGAGATATCGCCTTTATCGTGGCGGGGGATGAGGAGGTGGTTGCCCGTTCCCTCGGTGGGCTGAGGCTTGAGCTCGGAAGAAGGGAGAAGCTCATCCCAAACGATCGCTATAGCTTCCTCTGGGTAGTGGATTTTCCCCTATTCGAGCTGACGGAAGAGGGAGAGCTTTCCTCGCGTCATCACCCGTTTACCTCTCCCAAGGAGGAGCATCTATCGTTGCTCGAAAAGGAACCCCTTTCTGTGCTTGCCGATTCCTACGACATCGTGCTTAATGGTGAGGAGATAGGTGGCGGTAGCATTAGGATCAACCGTCCTGATATCCAGCAGCGGGTGTTTGATGTTCTCGGGATATCGAGGAAGGAGGCGGAGGAGAAGTTCGGCTTTCTCCTGCGAGCCCTCTCCTATGGAGCGCCTCCCCATGGAGGGATCGCCTTAGGGCTCGATCGCATCGTGATGCTTCTTTCCTCCGAGGATTCCATAAGGAATGTGATCGCCTTCCCCAAGACCAGCTCCGGGCTCTGCCCCTTAACCGGAGCTCCCTCGGAAGTGAGGAGGGAACAGCTCGATGAGCTTTCGCTCGAGGTAAAGAAAAAGAAAGGGGATAAATAGATTTTTTGCTTGACGAGCCTTACTTTGTGCCGTATCATTGAATCGCTCCTGCCTGTATCTATTTGGGGTGGAAAGCCCGATTATGGGTTTGGGTGCAGGAGGGAGATGGGTTTTAATAATTTTAAAAGGTGAGGAGAGGAGGTGAGAAGGTGAGAAGGAGATATACCCTTATTTTTACTGTGGTATTGGTAGTGGCTATCTTCGGCTTCGTCGGTTGTTGCCGTAAGCCGCCGGTAGAGGTTTCTCAGGCAGAGAAAGCGTTAGAGAAGGCTAAGGGCGAGCAGGCTGAGGTCTATGTGCCCGAGGATTACGAGGCGGCAGAGAAGAAGGTGGTTCGTGCCGAGGCGATGGGCGAGGTGAAGAAGTGCAAGCAGGCGAAGCAGGAGGCTTTGGCAGCTATTAAGCTCGCCGATGATGTTGCCAAGAAGGCAGTGGAGGCAAGGAATAAGGCGAAGGCTGATGCGGAAGCGGCTGTTGCCAAGGCGAAAGAGGCGATCGCCAAGGCGGAGAAGGCTAAGGCTTGTGATCTCCTTCCCGCGGTGATGAAGCAGGCGAAGGCTCATCTGGCGATGGCGGAGAAGTACCTCGGCGATCCCGCGGGCTACAAGAAGGCGAAACATGTGGCTGATGTAGCGGCGATGATCGCGGAAAAGGCGACGATCGATGCTGAGGCGGTGGTGAAGTTGATCGAGGCGGAGAAGGCGAAGGCGGCGGAGAAGGCGAAGGCGGAAGCCAAGAAGGAGTTTGAGGAAGCGCTGAAGGCACATCCCCTCAACTGGGTGGTGAGGAAGGGTGAGTGCCTCTGGAAGATCTCCGAATATGAGCAGATCTATGGGGATCCCTTCCAGTGGCCCGTGATCTACAAGGCGAACAAATTCCAGATTAAGGATCCCGACCTCATTTATCCGGGGCAGAGCTTGGTCATTCCGCGGAATGTGCCTAAGGACCAGATTGAAGAGGCGATCCGCTTCGCCAAGCGGAGAAAGTGGCCCGTACCCGACTATCTGTTCGATGGTAAATAGCGTCATCTAATCTTTCAACTCTTACCTTTCCCCTGAAAGGTAAGAGTTGTTTTTTTATTGGTGAAAATGAAAACTATCGTTCTTCCAGAAGAGGGATTGAAGGAACTCTATGGAGTTAAAGATGAAAATCTGAAACTCCTTGAGGAGAGACTTGGGGTTAGCATCGCCGCTCGAGGAAACAATCTAATGATCGAGGGTGATGAGGAGAAGGTAGCTTTCGCCGAAAGGATAATAAACGAGTTTGTAAGGCTGGTAAAGGGAGGCTACTCGATAAAGAACGGCGATTTCAAAGTAGCGGTGAAGCTTCTTTCAGAGAACCCTTCCCTTTCTCTTGCCGAGTTTTTCCTGAGCACCCGGATTCATCCTTCAACGAAGAAAGAGGTTTCCCCGAAGAGCGTAAACCAGAAACGATATATTGAGGCGATAAAGCGATATGATATCGTCTTCGGGATAGGTCCGGCGGGGACTGGCAAAACCTATTTGGCGATGGCGATGGCTCTTTCCGCCCTTGAGAGCAAGCTGGTCTCCCGGATAATTCTCACCAGGCCCGCCCTTGAGGCAGGGGAGAAGCTCGGCTTCCTTCCCGGCGATCTTCTGGAGAAGGTGAACCCCTATCTCCGTCCTCTCTACGACGCCCTCTACGACCTCACCCACATCGATAAGGCACATCGTCTCCTCGAGCGGGGTTATATTGAGATAGCCCCGATCGCTTTTATGCGGGGGAGGACCCTGAGCGATTCCTTTGTTATTTTAGACGAGGCGCAGAACACCACCGTGGAGCAGATGAAGATGTTCCTCACCCGAATCGGGCTGAACTCCAAGGTGGTGGTTACCGGCGATATCACCCAGATCGATCTCCCTCAGGGAACCCTTTCTGGCTTGAAGGAGGCGATTAAAATCCTTTCTGGGATCAAGGGTATCTCCTTTATCTTTTTCGAAAAGAGCGATGTCGTCCGTCATCCTCTGGTTCAGGAGATAATCGATGCCTTCGAACGCCACGAGAAAGCGATGGATGAGAAGAAGGATAAGAGGCAATGATGAGATTGTGGATAGGGAAGGTCCCTAAAGGGGAGGGGGGCGAAAAGGAGAAGAAGCCCTTCTATTTCTTCATCTTCCGAAGTAAAACCGCCTACATCATCTTCTTCCTCGTTGCCATCACCCTCCTCCTTATGCCGCGGAGAGAGATGAAGGTTCGGGAGTATCGATTGAATGAGATCGCCCCGAGGGATATAAAAGCCCCACGCGATATCGTGGTTCTCGATGAGCAGGCGACCGAGAAACGAAGGAAAGAGGCGGCGGAAGCGGTACTTCCGGTATTCGACTACGATGCTGGCCTTTCGGGAGAGGTAGAAGGAAAGATCAGGCTTCTGTTTAAGCTGGGAAGGGAGAAGCTTGTTGGGAAAAGGCTCACCAGCTCAGGGTTAGCGGAATTTAAGAAAGAGATCCCCTTTTCCATAGATGATCCTTACCTTCGTTTCTTTCTTAGGAAGCGGTTTAACCCGAAGCTTGAGGAGGAATTGGTAGTATTACTCCGGGGGGTTTTCTCCCGTGATATTGTGGGGAGTCGTTCCCTTTTGGAGCCGTTTCGGGAACGGGGTATCGTCCGTCGCGACCTTATCTCAGGTAAAGAGGTTGAAGTGCGCGATTTCTCCAGGATCTATGATCTTGTTCAGGCTGAGGAGAGCTTGAGGCTTGGTCTTTCCCGGCTCCCTGGTTTAACCAAATCGGAGGAGGATCTCCTTGTCGGATTTCTCAAACAGTTTCTTACCCCAAATCTTTCTTTTAATCGGAAGGAAACCGAGGACAGGAAGGAGATAGCGAGGAGGAAGGTGGAGCCGGTTTACTATCGGGTGAAGAAGGGGGAGATGATCGTTCGCGAAGGGGATAGAATAGATGAAATCGCCCTCATCAAGCTTAGGGGGGTGATGAGGGCAGTGGGGACCGATTTCTACTTCGCTCGTCTCCTTGGTATAGCTATTGTGGTTATCCTTCTCTTTTTCGCCATCATCCGTTATCTGGAGGGGGGAGAGAGGAGGAAGAGAGGGAGGATCAACCTCATTCTCCTCTTGGGAACGGTGCTTCTCATCACCATCCTCTTGGTGCGCGCTTCTATGTTTATTTCCGAATCGGTCGCTGGTTCCTTTACCCGTTCTCCCTTAAACAGTGTTGAAGCTTACTATTACGCCATCCCCTACGCCTCGGGTTCGATGCTGGTGGTGCTCCTCCTCGGGGTGGCTCCGGGCATCGTCTTCGCTATGGTCCTTTCCGCCTTCGTTGGTATTATATCCCAGGGTAATTTCTTCCTCGCCCTTTACGCTTTAGTGGGGGGTCTTTCCACCATCTACGGGATAAGCCGTTATCGGGAACGTTCCGGGGTAATAAAAGCGGGGCTGGTGGTGAGTTTGGTGAATGTGATCGCCCTTTCTGCCATAATCCTCATCAACGCTCGGTATCAAACCATTGGGTTTAATCTCTATCAGTTCGGTATGGCTTTTGCCGGTGGGTTGCTTGCGGCGACCGCCGTCTCAGCGATGTTGCCCATCTTCGAGTGGGCGTTCGGCATTACCACCGACATCAAACTCCTCGAGCTCTCCAATTTGGACAACCCGTTGTTGAGGGAGCTTGCCCTTAAGGCTCCGGGCACCTATCATCACAGCATAATCGTAGCCCATCTCTCTGAGGCGGCGGTGAAGGAGGTGGGGGGAAATCCCCTGCTCGCTATGGTAGCCTCCCTCTATCATGATATTGGCAAGTTGAAGATGCCGGAGTACTTTGTAGAGAATCAGGCTGGTTCCTACAATCGCCATGAGAAGCTTCCTCCCACTATGAGCGCCCTCATCCTTAAGAACCATGTCAAGGAAGGGGTGGAGATGGCGAGGGAGGCGGGCCTTCCTTTAGAGATAATAGACCTCATCGAGGAGCACCATGGGACGAAGCTCATCACCTATTTTTATGAGAAAGCGAAGAAACTGGCTGATCCGGAGCACAGTGAGATCCGGGAGGAGGATTTCCGCTATCCCGGTCCCAAACCGAGAAGCAAGGAGGCGGGGATAATAATGCTCGCCGATGCTGTAGAGGCCGCTTCTCGTACCCTGGAGGAGCCCACCGGAGCGAGGATAAAGGGTTTGATAAAGAAGATCGTCACTGATACCCTGCTTGATGGCCAGCTCAACGAATGTCCCCTTACTTTTGTGGATCTTGAGAGGGCTTCTCAGGTGTTTGGTAGACTCCTCGTTGGGATATATCACGAACGGGTGGATTACCCGGGCTATGAGTTTGAGGAAAAGGTAAAGAGGAATGGAGATAACGGTAAGAAGCGACCATCCGGATTATCTACCCAGCCGGAAGAAGATAGAGCATCTAATCGGTAGGGTGCTCAAGAAGCTTGGGGTAGAGGCGGATGAGGTAAGCATTTTATTCACTACCGATCCCGAGATCGAGGGCTACAACAGAAGGTTTCTGAAAAGGGAAGGACCGACCGATGTCCTCTCCTTTCCCCTCGAGGGAAAGACGATGGAGGGGAAGAGGAATCTGGGTGATATAATAATCTCGGTGGACACCGCTTTCAGACAGGCAAAGGAGCTTAACCATAGTTTTGAAGAGGAGATAAAGCTTCTTATCATCCATGGGCTTCTTCATCTTTTGGGATACGATCACGAGAAGGACGAGGGGGAGATGAGGAAGCTGGAGGAGGAGCTTCTCTCCGAACTTTCAGGAGGTGAGGGTTAGATTGGGCGAAGAACTACCTGCATTACTTTTCCTCTCATTTCTTTTCCTCTTGTTTCTCCTCTTTTCGATGGTTGAACGGGCATATCTTCTCCTCAACCGGTTTACCCTGAGGCGGGTTGCCGGTAAGGCGAGAAGGAGGCTTTCCGCAATAGAGCATCTATTCTCCTTCCCTTTTCAGCTCTCCGCTACTCTCACCCTGGCTCGCCAATTGCTCATCGCCTCTTTAGCCATCTATGCTACCCTGATTTCGGTACGGTTATTCTCTGGTGGCTTCCCTTTGTTTCTTTCGCTCCTTTTTATCCTTCTCTTTGTTTTTCTCACGGGTCAGCTTCTTCCCCGGATGTTGGTCGGTGCTGAGCCGGAGCGGGTCTTCTTTCTTCTTTTTCCCCTTTTTCTTCCCGCCTTTTATCTCCTTTATCCTCTCTCTTTTCCCTTGGCTAAGGTGGCTAAGGCGGTTGACGAGAGGAGGAGAAAGAGGTTCGAAGAGGAAGGGGAGACCATCTCCGAGGAGCAGTTTCGAGCCTTTCTCGCCGTTGGCGAAAGGGAGGGGCTTATCGAGGAGGAC
>Ga0190360_1001456_pt1 | contig 12214 bp, 5 predicted proteins | sample 48721834_MG_FD_161271 | JGI IMG/M metagenome (GOLD analysis project Ga0190360, IMG submission 161271) | Hydrothermal vent microbial mat bacterial communities from Southern Trench, Guaymas Basin, Mexico - 4872-18-3-4_MG | ecosystem: Environmental > Aquatic > Marine > Hydrothermal vents > Microbial... | reverse complement strand
AAACTCTACTGTTACATTTACTGCGACATCAACAGGAAAAAGACTTATTACAAACAATCAACCTTTCTACAACCTCACATTTAATGGTACAGGAGGTGGATGGACGTTTGCCGGCGGGGACCATACTATTTTGAATGACTTTACTATTACAGCAGGTAGTGTTACATCAACTTCAGGGACATTGAGGATAGGAGGAAATTTGTCGAATTTAGGAATCTTTAACAATAATTCAGGAACAGTAACATTTACCAGCACAAGCACAGGAAAGACAATTAATGGAGGGTCTTCAGCTTTTCATATTGTGACATTTGATGGAATAGGGGGAGGGTGGCAGTTGGCTACTAATACCTTTGATGTAGACAACAATCTTAATCTTACAAATGGTTCATTAAATGCCGGTTCTCAAAATATAAATGTAGGAGGCAATTTAACAATAGCTTCAGGATTTACCTTTATAAAAGGAACAGGTACTTTTACCTTTGACGGGTCTGGAACTAATGTATGGACAGACAATAATTCTACAAAGCAGGATATGGGAGATGTTGTGATTGATGGTTCGGTTAAAGCAATTACCCTTGGTTCATCTGTCAAACTTACAGATCTCACTATTGGATCAGACGATTCTTTAGACGTAACCACTAATAACTATAATATTGAATGCGGAGGCTCTTGGACAAATAATAACACATTCAATGCAAGACAAGCCACTGTTACTTTTTCATCAACTTCTACTACAGAGACAATAACTGCAGGAAATTCAGCTTTTCATAATATCACATTTTCAAGTGCTGGCGGCTGGACGTTTCAGGATTTAAATCTGACTGTTAATAATAATTTTACCGTTAATTCCGGTATTGTAACTTCTACGGCGGGTACATTAGAGGTAGGTGGTGATTTTTATAATGCGGGGACGTTTAACCACAACAATGGAACTTTGAAGATGACAGCCGGAAGTACAGGCAAAACCATTACTACAGGAGGTTCCTCTTTATATAATATTACCTTTGATAATTCTGCTGGCGGCTGGACGTTTGCTGGCGGTGACCATACTATTTTGAACGACTTTACTATTACAGCGGGTTCTGTGACTTTAACTTCGGGTACTATTTATATAGGAGGATCTTGGTTTAATTTCGATACATTTTATCATTCCTCAGGATCTGTGGTGTTTAATGCTGCAATGGGAGGAGAGGTTATTAATTCAGGAGGTACGGGTAGCGGCAAGACTTTTTATAATATTGAATTTAACAATTCTTCTGGCGGATGGACTATCCAAACAAACAACATTAAAGTGGAAAACAATTTTACTATTACTGCAGCAGATTCATTTACACTCTCTTCTGGTCTTACTTTAGAAGTAAATGGAGTATTTACCAATTTAGTAGGAGGAACAGCTACCACATGGACAGGTTCAACGTTAAATCTAACTAAAACCGGAGGAGGTTCTTATACTATTAATACCAAAACAGCCGGGGGAGATAGTTATTCAACATTGACTGTAGGTCCTGACACTGACATAAGGATGTGGAACTCAGCAGCCAACACATACAATGTAGACCCAACAGGCTCCCTCTATTCAATGGATCACAACAACTCAGATGGTTCCTTGTATATATGGGGTGACTACCACATCTCATCAGGCAGAACAGACTACTGGAGTAGAACCACTGATTTTGATGGTACAGACATATCTTCAAATCCAAGACAATGTGATGTAAGGTTTGCTACCACTACATTTACCACCACCACACTTGAAGCAGGAGGAGAACTACAGATTATAGGTTCTGCTACAGCCACCACCACATTAGATGTACAGGGTTCTTCTGGTACCTTTGCTTTCAAAACAATAGGAGGGACTTTAAATGCTAGTCATTATAAGGTGCGGAATATTGATTCAAAAGGATTGAATCTTACAGGGCCCACAGCCGTTGTTTCTTTGGACTATGGTGACTTCCTCTTACAGATCGATGGTGGCTCAATGATTACTGTAGCTTCAAGCACTATTGATGGAAGCCCCACCCTTACTATTTTCGGTTGTGGTTTTTCAACCTCGACAGGAGTCGGCTCAGGATACAATGTTTATAGGATAGGAACATCTACTAGTTTTTGGACTTTTACCTCTCATTATGGAAATTTCGATGGAGAAAATTATGATTTTGATTTTGGGGGAGATTGTGGAAGAATTCGATGGGATGATAGTAATTGTTTAGTTTTGGAAGAATTACATTATCGATGGAGAAATGATGATGGAACAGAGATTTTAGGTGATTGGAATTATAAGAAGTCAATTTCTATTTATAATCCCACTAGTACGCTTACTAATTATCAGGTAAGGGTTAGGGTTGGATATAATACATCTTCTGGAGTTGATGTAAATTGTGAATCCCATTGTCAGCCGGATTTTGATGATATTAGATTTGCCAATGCATCAGAAACAGACCTTTTGTATTATTGGAGGGAGGAGTTTGCTACGTCAGCCACTTCTACATTTTGGGTAAAGGTTCCTTCTCTTGCAGGAAATGCGACTACTGTTATATACATATATTACGGGAATTCTTCTGCGGTTTCGACAAGCGATCCAGAGAATACATTATTTATTTATGAAAATATGGATTCTTCTCCTTCAGGAAGTATGGATGGAAGCGCTACATATGTTTCAGATAGTAAATGGGTGAGATTGACTCAGGTAGTAGGTGATCAATTAGGTCATCTTTATTACACGCAAAATCCCGGAGCCGGTTTTCATGCTAAATTTAGATTTTGGACAGGTGGAGGAAGTGGTGCTGATGCTGTATGGCTTGGATCTTATGATAATTCAATTTCTACCACAAGAGAAGATATTGTAGATGGTGGATATCACTTTACATATGATGAATACCAGGACAGGATTTGTTTTACTAAATCTACAAGCGATAATGGTGCGGGGATAAGTTGTGCTTCTCAAACAGGTATAGATAATAATTCATGGCACGATGCTGAAATATATTTCTGGTTAGACTCAAGCGGTGCTAATGCGAAAATATATTACGATGGAACCTTAAAAGTAAATTCAATTGACACCTCGCCCCAATCTTTAACAGGAAATTATTTTTCTTGGGGCGGCAGAACAGGAGGTTCGACTAACGAGCATAGAATAGATGATTTAATTGTGATGAAGTATGTTTATCCTGAGCCTAATATTACTAACGTGGGTAATGAGGATTCCGGAGGAGGTGCTTCTTGGAAAGCACCAGAGGATACAGCTGTAGGCACTTACAAGGATACAAATCTCAGGGTTAGATTTTCTATTAAGAATACAGGTGCTTTAACTAATTATAGTTATAGATTGCAAATAGCAGAAAAGGGAGAAGCAGCAAGTTGTGAAGCTATTGCAAGCGAAAATTTCTCTGATATGTCAACCTCTACAAATAAAGCTGTTATAATGTCTACATCAAGTTATTTCGTTGGTTATCCGAAATCCAGTCAAGCTTCAACAACACCACAATTGTCTGATGTTTCAAATTGTACTTTTGTCACAGGTAGAATGGTGGAGGCAGATACCAATGAGACAGCTCAAATTGCAGTGGATTCTAATGAGTTTACAGAAATTGAATATGTTTTGAGGGTTACAAATAATGCTACTGCTTCAGCTTATTGTTTCAGAGTTACTAATTCAGGCACATCTTTGGATAGTTATAGAAAGGTAGCAGAACTTATAGTATATCAGGCTCCGACAGTAACTGATGTTTCTTTGAATGGAGGGAGAGATATCGTTTTACTTGAAGGATCCACCACAACAGTGATTGCTACAGCCACCGTGACAGACCTTAATGGTTATTCAGATATTACTGCTATAATAGGAAGAATATATCGTTCAGGAGTGTCTGGGGCTGAGAATTGTACTTTGGACGAGAATAATTGCTATGAAACCACTTGTGCTACTTCCTCTTGTTCTGGAAATTCTTGTTTAGCTACCTGCAGTTTTGATGTGTGGTATTACGCAGAACCTACAGATGGAACCGTAGGAGAGCCTAATGAGACTCCGTGGTCTGCTGAATATTGGGTGGCATGGATTCAAGCTACTGATACACAAAATATTACAGGATCAGCTACTAATACGAGCCAAATGGTTGATGTTCTTTCATTATTAGCCTTAGAAGTTGTTTCTTCTATTGATTATGGTTCTGATTTGAAAGCAGGTCAGACTACTGATCCTTTGAATACCACTACAACAGTGATTTCTACAGGTAATTGTTCTTTAGATTTGGGTTTGTATGGGACTGCTATGGTTTCTGGACCATATTCTATCCCTGTCTCTCAGCAACGATATGCTACTTCTGGTATTTCTTATAGTTCTAGCACTGCTCTTTCTGATACAGAACAAGAATTAGAGCTTAATTTACCAAAGACAACCAGTTCAAGTTCCCCTCAATCAGATGATGTTTGGTGGGGAATTGGAATTCCTGTACCACAACCTACTGGCAGTTACATAGGAACAAATACATTTATTGGAAAGAAAAATGAAGTTCCATGGTAGCACAAATCTTAATCCTACACACTTCACATATTAGAAGTATTGGCATTCAAATATTAAAATAGGCATTGTATAATAAGCATATAATGATGTAATTATGAATTTCCAAAAATCTCTTTTAATTTTTCTTGTGTGTATTGTTATTTTTACTGTTTTTTTGAGTATTCGCGATGAAGAATTGTTAGCAGAAGATACTAAACCTCCTGAGATTTCAGATTTGAAGATATTAGATATCTCAACCAGTTCTGTTATTATCCAGTGGACTACAGACGAAAAAGCAGATTCTGTGGTGAATTATGGTTTGAATAAAAATTATGGAGTAGCAAGAGACCCTATTTTTTCTAAAGTCCATCAATTGTATATTACAGATTTGGCTCCTGGGACCACTCATTATTTTCAGGTAGTTTCTTCTGATCCTTCTGGAAATCAAGGCATTTCACGAGGCTATCAGTTTACTACAAAGAGTTTAAGAGCAGCAGAAGAGATTGAAGGAATTGAAAAGATTCCTTCTGAGACCGAAAAAGCTTTAACAGAAAAAGCTTATGAGATAATAGGAAAGATTAGTACACCAGAGGCACTTACAATTCTAGCAGAAAAAATAGAAGAGGCTGCAGGAAAGATAATTGAGCCGCCAAAAATTATCGGAGATCCTAGTTTGGAGATAGGCATAGATTATGTCGTTATCACTTGGCTTACTGACAGGGAATCAAATTCTATAGTTTCTTTAGCTACAGAAGAAGATTACGATCCTAGGAAAGAAGATCCTTATACCTGGACAGAGGGAGAACCATATGAATGGGTTTTAAATCATATAGTAAAGGTTACAGGATTAACACCAGCCACCACTTATCATTATCAAGTTTCTTCAAAACCAAAGGTAGGAATAGCAGGAAAAAGTGAAGATAGAACATTTACCACGAAATCTCCTCTACCTGAGATTTCTAATTTAAGGGTGGTAAAGGTTCAAGAAGAGTCTGCTACATTGGCTTGGACTACTAATATTCCTTGTTCTTCTCTTGTGGAATATACGGATTTGGAGACAAAAGAAACAAAGACAGCAGGGGATCCAAACTTTGTTACAGAACATTCTGTTCAGCTTGTTAATTTGAGGTTTGGTGTTACTTATTCAGCTGTTGTGATTGCAGAAGATGAGTTGGGTCAAAAATCAACAAGTGAACCTATAGTGTTTACTACTGTAAAGGATGAATCACCTCCTGTGATTTCTCAGATAACAGTAGAATCTGCTCTTTATCCTGAAGCTGAGACAAAGATACAAACTATTATTAACTGGAATGTAGACGAACCTTCTATTTGTCAAGTATTCTATCAAGAAGGGTTAGCTCCTGGCGCCGAAAAGCAGTCTTTTGCAAGAGAAGTAGATTTTGGAATTAAACACGTTCAGGTTTCTACTGTATTTTCCCCTGCAACTGTTTATAAGTTTTGGATTGAATGTGAAGACAAGGCGGGGAATAAGGCAAGGTCTGAAGATTTTACTCTTTTAACCCCTCAACAAGAAAAGAGTATACTGGATATTATTATTGAAAACTTTGAACAGACCTTCAGCTGGGTAAAGAAACTTAAGTTTTAAAAGTCTAAAATAATATGCCAGAGCCCATTATTAAAATAAAGGATTTGAAAATTATTTATAATCTAGGAAAATCCAACGAGGTAAGAGCTGCAAACGGAGTAAATGCTGAAATTTATCCCGAAGAATATATTGTATTTTTTGGACCTTCCGGATGCGGTAAATCTACATTATTATATTGTATTTTAGGTGCTCTTCCACCTACATTCGGAGAGATATTGATAAAGGGTGAAAATCCTTATTCTTTTTCTCCCGAAAGACTTGTGAAATTCCAACAATCAACAGTAGGAATAATATATCAGGCATTTTATCTTATTCCTTCTTTGACCGTATTAGATAATGTAGCTTTGCCTCAGATTTTCGGGGGGGTTCCGCCCAGTACTAGGAAAAATAGAGCGATGGCTTTACTAAGAAGATTCGGTGTGGAAGAACAGGCATACAAAATACCTTCTGCACTTTCAGGAGGTCAGCAACAGAGGGTGGCTGTAGCCAGGTCTTTAGTAAACAATCCTGAGATTCTTTTAGCCGATGAACCTGTGGGGAACTTGGACCAGCTTTCTGCAAAGAGGGTGATGGACACATTAGAGGAAATAAATGAGAAAGATAAAAAAACAGTAATCTTGGTGACTCATGATCCAAGATATCTGCCTTATGCTCATCGTGTATATTATATTAGAGATGGAAAGATAGAAAGGGAGGTAGTAAATCCTGAAAAGCCTCAGATTAAAAAAGTTGAAAAAGGAAAAACATTGGTAACAGAAATAGAAAGGCTTGCAAGGATCTATCCTTATCTTTCTCCTGAAGAATTAAAAGTGAAGAGTATTACCAATTATTTAACAAGAACCTTAAACTTTGAACAAATAGAAAGGCTAGAAAAGGCAGTAAAAATGATGGTTGAAGGAAGAATAAGCAAGGACGCTTTTTTCCAGATTTTGACAAAACCACTTTCAAAAGGTGGAGCTGAGATCCATCAATCCACTGCTCTTAAAATGACAGAGAAAATAGAAAAAATACTAAAAGAATCTCGAGATGTGAGAAGATATAGAAGAGAAATTGAAAAGGAAGTTTCTGGAACAGAAAAGCCAAAAGAATCGAAAGAGAAAGAATTAATTAAAAGATTAAGGAGATATCTTTTGGATATGTATGAGGGACAGGTAAGTCCTGAACAGATAGAAATGTTGGAGTTAGCTATTGAAGATAGACTTTCGGGAGAGATAAGAAAAAGAGAATTTCAGAAAAGATTAAATGCCCCCTTAAAAGAAGGAGGAGTAGGATTTAAAAGAAAAACCGCTCAAAATCTTACAATATATTTAGAAAAATTAATAGCACAGGGAATATGAGACTAATGGATATTTTCAAACTTTCTACAAGAATGTTTAGAACAAGACCTAGCAGGACTTGGCTTACTATTTTGGGTATCGGTGTTGGAATTGGTGCTGTCGTGACCCTTGTAGGATTGGGCTATGGTTTGCAGGGAATATTGTTGGAGAGGATAATTTTTGGAGAGAGTCTTTTGAGCTTGAATGTGTCCAATCCTTTATCAAAAGCAGTGGTATTAGACAAAGAGCAAATCAATGGATTTTTAGAAATTGATCATGTAGAAGATATAGCACCTTTGGCAAGCTATCCTGCGTTGATTACATTTAAAGGTTTAACAGGCAGTATTTCTTTGCAGGCCGTTGATGCTTCTTATTTTAGATATGCTGGAGTTCCGGCATCTGAAGGAGAGTTTTTTAAAGAAGAGGAGCATGATAAAGTTGTTCTTTCTACTGCCGTATTGAAAATGTTTGAGGTAGAGTCTTCAGAGATATTAGGTAAGACAGTACGGTTCAGAGTAGCTATACCTCAAGAAGGTACAGAAAAAGTACAGGAGATTGCTTTAAATAGAGACTATATAGTTAAAGGAATTATAGAGAATCCTTCCTCGCCTTTTGCCTTTATGTCTTTATCTGAGTTTTCTTCTTATTTCACACCTCCGCATTACGAAAGAGTTCAGGTGAAAGTAACCAAGAGTGAATTTTTAGATTTTGTAGAAGAAAAGATTATAGAAAAAGGTTTTATTGTCACTGCATTTTCAAAGACTGTAGAACAAGCAAATAAAATCTTTAGAGGGGTTCAGGCAACATTAGGTTTGTTTGGAGGAATTGCTTTGATTGTTTCTGCGATTGGAATGTTTAACACAATGACCGTTACTCTTTTAGAAAGAACAAATGAGATTGGGATTATGAGAACAATTGGAGCTTCTTCAAAAGATATTATGATTTTGTTTTTGGCAGAATCTGTGATTTTAGGATTTTTAGGAGGTGTTGTTGGGGTGGGGGTTGGTTTGGGGGTAGGTAAGTCTTTAAATCTATTAATAAACACAGCAGCTACTAGATTGGGGGGAGTAGCAATGACACTTTTTGTTTTTCCAACAAGTTTTTTGATATTTATTATTATATTCGGTGCTGTTATGGGATTTATAACAGGAATTTTTCCAGCAAGAAAAGCTTCTTCTTTAAATCCTTTAGATGCTATCAGATATAAGTAAAAATGGAAAAAATTATTAAGAGGTTTTCCACAATACTTGAATTTATGGATATGTGATAAAATAAAAGAATAAAAAAGTACTTAGTACTTGCATTTTTCCTATATTCGCCGAAAAAAAATTAAAGGCGAGAAGGTCGATAGGAAAAATACTAACCCTAAATTTAAAGAAATAAGTTATACAAACCATGTCAGAAAAAGCAAAAAGAATGGCAGGAAAAACATTACCTTTTGTAATGATTTTAGGATTGTTTTTCTTGGTCACTATAATGATGCTGAATCAGGATGTTTCGAAAGATTCTCAGAAAGCAAAGGCAGATACAGCCACTACATCAGTCACAATAGGTAATAGCCCTCCTTATTGGTTAGTGGATACCCAGGAAGCTGCAGAATCTTCTACCAGCAGTCCTACAAATGCAGGGGATAATGTAAGCTGGACAGCTGTAGCTAACGATGTGAATGGTGATGATTATTATTTATTAATTTGTAGTACCAGTTCACCGCCTACACCAAACGATGGAGGAGCTCCAGAATGTGCAGGCGGAGCTTCTTATAGATGGGCAGTATCTGTAGCTACTGCTACTGGGACTACAAGCACAGCCACATATACTACTCAAGCCTCTGACCCGGAAGCAAATGAATGGTATGCATTCATTTGTGACGGCAATCCGGACGGGGCATTATGCAATAACAACTATCAACAAGGTTCTTCTACCACAGCATCTCCATTTGTAGTAAATCACAGACCTGTGTTGGATGTAATTAGTAATGATGGTCCACAGGACCCAGGAGGGACCATTACTTGGACCACCAATGCTTCTACTACTGATCCAGATAGCTACGGAGGACAGGATACAGTAAGACTTCATGTTTGCCAGACTCCAGGATGGAATACTTCCTCAGATCAATGTCTGGGAGCTTATTGGTGTTCTTCCACAGCTGTAGTTTCAAATCCAAGCTGTAGTTATAATATCCCTGTCCCAAGACAAGATAGAACATATCAGGCGTATGTATATTTAGTGGATAACCATGGATTTGAATATTCAGCTACAGCCTCAAGCAGTGATTATGATGTGAACAATGTTCCCCCAAGTGTTTCTGCAGCAAGCATAAATCTATTAGATACAGACGGGGTTGGAAATCTCCAATTATTGCCAGCTTATGCAGCTACTGCTACACCTGGTTTCAAGGTAGAAGCTACAATTACTGATAATAACAGCTGCGAAGCTTATGGAGGAGGAAATGAGCTTCCTACGACTTCGACATACGCCTTTGTCTATAGGTCAGGGATAGGATATTCTAACTGCAGTACTTCTAACAGCGCTAATCCAAACAATTGTTATTATGTTATGCCTGGCAGTTGTGATATAGGACCATGCGGAGGACCAACTGATTCTGATGCTACCACTTCCTGTACATTTAGTTTATGGTTTGTGGCAGAACCTACTTATGGGAACGATGCGACAGATACTCCTTGGTGGAATGAGAACTGGTTAGCTACGGTAGTGGCTGTTGATGACGATGGTGCCAGTAGTAGTACAGAAGGAACTACAGGAAATGAATTGGAAGCAATGTTAGCTTATAGTTTGCTGACTACCTCAATTCCTTATGGAACTGTCTCTCCAGGTCAGGTAAGTGATCAGGCTACCACAACATTACAAGCTACAGGAAATGTGGGAATAGATGAGAATCTTTCAGGTACTGATATGCAAAAACAAGGAGGAGGAGGTACGATTCCTATTGAACAGCAGCACTATTCCACTACTTCAGGTTTTGCTTATTGGGATGGTGTAACCACAACCGCTAGTGCTACAGAGCTTGAGCTTAATTGTCCAAAATCCACTTCGACTAGCAGTCCTGCCCAAAAGGATACTTACTGGAAGATAAAGATTCCAGATACAATCTCAACAGGAGTGTTTTATGGAACGAACACGATTGCAGCTATTACTTCAGAAGGTCAGGATTGGTAGGTAGTTAAGTGGATATAAGAGAGTTAGTTTGCTAAGAAAGGATCAGGGTAGACAGGTTTGTTTTGATAAGCCATGTCTTTTAAGAAGATAAACCAAATTTTGGTTGTCCTTACATTGCTTTTTCTAAGCTTGGCAAATGTAGTCCAAGCTGGATTTGGTATTTCACCTCCATATGTCCAAAACAGCAATCTTACTAGAAATTCTTATTACGAGCAAAAGATTTATTTAGGAAGAAGTGATCCAAGTGAAGCTGTTAAGGTAGAGGTAAAAATAGATGTGCCTGGTGCAAATGATTGGATTTCAATTGATAGAGGGAACTCATTTGTTATTCCCAAAGGAGAAAAGCAGGTGCCGATGATAGTAAGGGTAAAGGTTCCTGACGATGCTGAATTTGGAAATTATAAAGGAACTATTAGGGTTAGGGTTATTCCTATCGGTTCTTCAAAAAAAGGTCAGGTTTCTATTGTGTTGGGTGCTCAGATTGATGTCGATTTAGATGTATTGGATAAAACAATTTACGATTTTAAGGTTTGGAAAGTAAACATTCCTAATCTTGAAGAAGGACATAAGATTTGGATTTTTTTCTTTCCGGGTAGATTAAGATTTGAAACAGAGATTGAAAACCTGGGAAATATAAAAGCAGCTCCTACCAAGATTCTTTTAAATATTTATGATAGCAAACGTCAAAATTTATTAGAGACATTAGAGACAACAAAGATAGAAAAGATAGATCCGTTTTCTACAAAGAAGATTGCAGTAGAATTTCCTACAAGGCTTTTAGCTGGAAGCTATGAAGCAGAATTTAGAATATTTAAAGGAAATGAAATAGCAAAACAGGGAATGTTGCATGTCAGCGTTCTTCCATACGGAACTATACCAGGATATAAAGGTTACGGGTTTGAGGGTCTAAGCTTGAGAGATAAGGCGATAATAATCTCAATGGGGATAGGCATAGTGATTGTGTTGATATGTATAATATGGAAGATTGTTAGATTTTTAAAGAAACGAAGAAAAAGAAGATAATGTTGTTAGCTTATGTTTTTATGTCAAAGGTTATTTTGGGTAATTTTAATTGGATTAGGGCTAACTCTTAGTCCTTTTTCATTTAATGAATTTCCTTTATCTTATGAGTTTGATGAGGCAATCTCTGCGAAAGAGGCTATTACTTCAGTATTAATTACTATATGTGGTAACGGAATAGTAGAAGAGGGAGAGCTTTGTGATGACGGGTCGAATAATGGCGCCTATAGCACTACTATTTCGGGGAGATATTGTAATACTACTTGTGATGGCTGGGGTCCTTATTGTGGAGATGGGATTTTACAGCAGGAATATAATGAGGAATGTGATGATGGAAATAATAATTCTAATGACGGATGTTCAGCTGCTTGTAAAATAGAAGAAGGAGGAGGAGGGGCTGGAGGAGGACCTTTTCCTGGAGGGAGCTATGTGCCTCCTCAAGAAACAGGGGTAATAATTAAAGGAAAGGCATATCCTTTTGCTGAGGTATATCTTTTGAAAGACGGAGAGGTTACAGGATTGACAAAAGCTAATTCTCTTGCAGATTTTACATTTATTCTAACAGATGTTACGCCTGGGGTTACTACATTTGGATTTTGG
>Ga0190360_1001455_pt1 | contig 12224 bp, 12 predicted proteins | sample 48721834_MG_FD_161271 | JGI IMG/M metagenome (GOLD analysis project Ga0190360, IMG submission 161271) | Hydrothermal vent microbial mat bacterial communities from Southern Trench, Guaymas Basin, Mexico - 4872-18-3-4_MG | ecosystem: Environmental > Aquatic > Marine > Hydrothermal vents >... | reverse complement strand
CTGACATCGGAGCGATGGAGCTTTATGGAACCAATGTCATCGCCAGCGATCCTTATAAGGTGATCGAGGTGGTGAGGGAGTTCCTCCGCTTATAACTAAGGGGTTCTCCGTCCGGAGGAAGTTTTGGTTGCTTTTTTCTTTTGTTTCTCCCTAAGCCAATCCTCCGCCATCGACCACGAGAAAAGAGCCGGTGATCCAGGAGGACATATCGCTTGCGAGAAAGAGTACCGCCTTTGCTATGTCCTCGGGCGTTCCCACCCTGTTTATGGGTCTTTCCCCCGCCTCCTTCATAAATTTATCGAGGTCTTCACCCAGCTGGGCGCATTCCCCCCGGAGGAGAGGGGTATCCACATCGCCAGGGCAGACGCAGTTCACCCTGATATTGTCCTGTCCGTGATCGATCGCCATTGCCCGGGTGAGGTTCAATACCCCGCCTTTGGCAGCGCAATAAGAGGCGGCTTTGGGACCACCCTTAAGTGACCAGCCGGAGCCGATGTTGATGATGCTTCCCCCACCGTTTCTCACCATATGGGGTATCACATAATGGGAGAGGAGATATACCCCCTTAAGGGTGATATCGATTGCCCGGTCCCACTCCTCCTCGGAAAGATCGACCACATCCTTCCTTATGATTATGCCCGCATTGTTCACCAGGATGTCTATCTTGCCGAACCTTCTTACCGTTTCCTCGACCCCTTCCTTGCAGTCGGAGGCGGAAGCGACATCGCATCTTATGAAGATTGCTTCAGTTCCTAAGTTCTCTATCTCGGAGACTGCTTCCTCCCCCTTTTTCTCGTCGATGTCGAATATGGCGATCTTGGCGCCCATCTCCCCAAGTAGCTTTGCGGTTCCCAAGCCGATCCCCGATGCCCCTCCGCTGATCAGCGCCACCTTACCCTCCAGGGAGAGTAGCTTTGTCGCTCGCGAGCTGTTCATGGGGCTCCTCCTTACTTCCACATCACCGTTTTTTCGAAGGGGGTGAGACCTTTTCCGCCAGGGGTTTGATCGTTCCCAGGAAATCCCCGATGGTATAGAAGCCGAGATCCCCCTGGCTGAAGATGAAGGGGTTCATCTTCTTGATATCGGGGCGGTTCCTTTTCCCGAGGATCGCCTTATCCGCTTTTACATCCATTATCTTTCCGATGAACATCGTATGTATCCCCAACTCGATGGTCTTTATCACCTTGCACTCGACGACTAACGGGAACTCCTTGACATATGGAGCATCGACATACTCGCATCTTACCGGGGTGAGGTTCGTGATGGCGAACTTATCAACATCCCTTCCCGAGACGGTACCGACATAGGCGGTCTCAGCGACGAATTTAGCTGAGGGGATGTTCACCGAAAACGCCTTCCGGGCGAGGATGTTCCCCGCCCCAAGCGAGACCTTTCCCCCATCCTTTTCCGCCGGCAGGGAAAGGGCAGCTCCAAAAACGATGCCAAGGATCAATGCCGGGATAAAAATTGTTTCTTTTTTCATCGCCTATCCCCCTTAGATTTTTCCCATTGGTGGGAAAATGTTAGCATAGGGAACGGAGGATATCAAACGAAGTAGCTTTCTCACCGTTTACGAGCCACCATCTTTTGTGCTAACTTAGAGTAAGCGAAGGCATCATCGGGAGCGATGGGTGATTGAGAGAAGGGAACATCCTTTGGAAGGAGAATCGCTATGAGGATAGAAACCTTTGAGATGGAGCGGTGGCAATCGAAGTGGGAGCATCGGGTCTCCTACAATCTCTCGGAAAGTGGGGTTCATCCCCTTTCCTTTGAGGAGCTCGTCCCCAGGGAGGAGCTTGAGCGTCTCCTTAAGCTGCGGTTAGGTTACATCCAGACCAACGGGACGAAGGAGCTCAAGCAGAGGATTATGAGATATTACCCCGGGGCAGGGGAGGGGAATATCCTCGTTACCACCGGCTCTTGTGAGGCGAATTTCCTCCTCATCTTTTCCCTCATCGAGCAGGGGGATGAGGCGGTCTTTATGCTTCCCAACTTTATGCAGATCTATGGCCTTTTACGGGCGTTCGGGGCGGAGGTCAAGACATTTACCCTGAGGGAGGAACTCCGCTGGATGCCCGATCTTTCCGAACTCAAGAGGGCAATAACCAAGAGGACGAAGCTCATCTGTATCACCAATCCCAATAACCCAACCGGTGCCCGGCTGAATGACGAAGTGCGGGGGGCGGTAATCGATCTCGCTAAGTGGGCGGGTGCCTGGCTCATTGTGGATGAGGTATATCAAGGGGCAGAGCTCGATGGGAGGATCACCCCGACCTTCTTCGGCTCTTATGAGAAGTGCATCGTCGTCTCTGGACTGTCCAAGGCTTATGGTCTTCCCGGGTTGAGGGTGGGCTGGATAGTGGGACCGGAGAAGGTTATCGATAAGCTCTGGAGCTATAAGGACTATACCACCATCACCATAAGCGGCCCAAGCGATCGCTTAGCCCGGCTGGTACTCGAGCCCGAAATGAGGGAGAGGATCCTTGAAAGGACGCGGAGGATCATAAGGGGCAACCTCGATATCCTTGAGGGGTGGATCAAGGAGAATGGTCTTTTCCATCTCGTTCCCCCATCTGCAGGGGCGATAGCCTTTGCCCGGTATGATCTCGATATCAATGCCACTGAGCTTGCCCACCGGGTGAGGGAGAGGAAGGGGGTGCTCCTTCAGCCCGGGGATCAATTGGGGATGGATGGCTATATCCGCTTCGGCTTGGGCGAGGAGAGCGATCGGTTCCGGGAGGCGCTTTCCTTGGTAGGGGAGGAGCTGAAGGAATTGCGAGCCGGTTGAGGGAGGTAGTAGTATGTTCTCAGCGATGTTTTCTATACTCTTGCTTCCGTTTCTTGTAGCGATGTTTTTAGCGATAAATATGGGGGGTAGCGGGACCTCTCCTGCTTTTTCCGCCGCCTATGGTTCGGGTATCATAAAGAGAGAGTTGATCCCAGGGCTATTCGGAATATTTGTTCTCTTCGGCGCCATTGTTGCTGGTAAAAAGGTGGTATTGACCATAGGTAAGGGGGTTCTGCCTGGCGAAATAATGAGCCTTACCCTGACTACGATAATTCTATTCTCAGTTTCCTTCTCCCTTCTTATGGCGAATTTATTGAGGGTACCTCAATCGACAAGTCAAGCAACGGTTTTTGCCCTTATCGGTCCTGCTATTTATTTTAAGGTTCTTCAGTCCCACAAGTTGTTTCTGGAGATAATCCCTACTTGGTTCATCTGCCCTGTGCTCTCTTTTTTGATAACCCTATCGGTAGGGAAATTTATTTATGCTCCCTTGAAGCGGAGGAATAGCATTAAAATGAGGAGAATTTCTCAACATCCTCTTATAAGGGTCGTTGTTATATTAGCAGCTTGCTATGTCTCCTTTGCCATTGGTTCCAATAATGTGGCGAATGCTGCTGGTCCTATAGCTTCAATGGTGGCAAACAGGCTTCACATCGGGCTAAACGGGGAGAATTTTTTGCTCATTATGATCCTTGCAACCCTGATCACTGCCCCTTGTTTTGGTATTGGAAGCTCCCTATTCGGAGCTCGGGTATTGGAGACGACGGGGAAAGAAATAGTGAGGTTCGGTCCTTTAGGGGCGACCCTGATCTCGTTTGTTACCGCTACCTTATTGCTACTTTCCTCGGTGACGAGGGGCATCCCTACCTCCTTGGTGCAGATGAATACTGCAGCGATAATTGGCTTAGGTGTTTCTAAAATGGGGTGGAGGGGTGTCTTTAGCCAAGTTTCGGTAAAGAGATTACTTACCATCTGGCTCATTGCCCCAATAATCTCCCTCTTTTTGTCTTTCTCCCTCACCTTAATAGCAGATAAGATGGGCTGGCTATAGAGTGCATTTCCCCTTCGATTAAAAAACTCCCTCCCCAACCTTTAGACTGTTGGGGAGGGAAGGAGAATTATCCTTTTATTTCTATTTTTTCTTCTTGATCACCGGGAGGACGATATGAGAGGGGTATTTCGCATTGTGGTAGATCGTCTGGTGCGCCTTCACCATCTCGGTCGAGGTGTAGGGATCCTTCCCCGTGTTCAGGTTTCGGTTGTAGATGGGGAAATCGCTGCTCGATACCTCTACCCGGATCCGATGCCCCTTCTTAAAGACGATCCCCGTAGGCCTTAGCATTATCTCGTAGCGATATACCTTGCCCGGCTTGATGAGGGACGGCTTTTCAAAGGAGTTCCTGAACCTCGCCGATATCAAACCGGTGGCAGCATAGCACACATTGTAAGCAGCGCCGTTTGGATGGACATCGACCAACTTACCGCAGAAGTCGGTATCCACCGCGGATGAGGCGGCATAAAGCACGATCTTCACCGGACCGACCACGGTTACATCCTCGGTTAAGACATCGGAGGTATAGCAGAGGACATCCATCCGCTTCTCGTTCACCCGCTGATCCACCGGATCGGAGGAGATACCGCCCCGGGCACCATGTCCCCCCCTTATCGAGGGCACGGGGTCCGCTGGATCGTAGGTGTACTTATCCGGCGGTTCATCGCCCGGAGGAGTGGTATCGAGCTTACCATCGCCGAATAAGGTATTCGCCTTCCCCTTGCTGTGGAAGTAGAAGTTGGTGTATTCCGCATCGGGCGGGGGCCAGCCATCCTCGTCTATCCAGCGGTTCTCACCCAGGAGGAAGAGTTTTACCTTGGGCTCGTTCATAATGTTGTTCTCATACCCCTTGAGCCAATAGTCGAACCAGCGGAGCTCGTATGTCTCGAGGTCGAACAGGGCATCGGGACCGAAATCCAAAGCGCCGAGCTTGGTGTAGTAATTGTTGGTGTGAGGGTAGGGTCCTCCGTGGCGCCAGTAGCCGATGATGAGTTTGGAGTTCTTCTTGGCGAAATCGCTTCCCTTTTTCATCAACCCGCAGTAATTGGCTAACTCCCCCAATTGGCCATCATCGTACCAGCCGGTTACGCTCACCGCGGGGACATCGAGCTTCTCGTATTTCCCGTCCATCCCCCGTTTCTTCCAGAATTCGTCGTAGTTGGGGTGGGAGAGCCACTTCTTCCAGAAGTCTATCTTCCTTCCCAAAAACTCATCCAGGGTGATGATAGGGAGATGGTCCTTCAGGTTGAGCCAATCGTTCACCCCGAGGTTCTGGTTTGTCCGCCCATCCATAAGGAAAGCCCAGGTGATGGAATCCATCAGATAGAGGGTGCCGTTGCAGATCCAGGTGTCGCCGTAGATGTTGCTCGGTGATCCGTAGCTGAAGATGCAGGTGAGATGCGGAGGGTCCTCCGCTGCTGCCAGCCATTGGACCATACCGACATAGCTCACCCCGGTCATCCCCACCTTGCCGTTGCTCCAGGGCTGTTTGGCGATCCATTCGATGGTGTCGTAGCCATCCCGTCCCTCGTTTACGAAGGGCTCCCATTCGCCCTCGGAGTCGTATCTTCCCCGGCAGTCCTGGATCGCCACCACATAGCCCCGGCTGGCGTAGAACTTGCCGTACCGGTCGTAGCGGGAGGTGCTGTTGTTGTAGGGCGTCCTTATGAGGATGGTGGGAAACTTGCCCTTGGCATCCGGAAAGTAGAAATCGGTGGAGAGCCTCACCCCATCCCTCATCGGGATCATCACCCCAAGGTCCATCCGAACCTTGTACCTCGGCTTGGAGATTATCTCCTTTGCCCCTGAGGCGCTTGCCCCGATGGCGAGGGCGAGGATCAGACTGATGATGGTGAAAAGTCTAAGCCCCTTTTTCATATCTCCCTCCTCTTTGGGGTTAACTATTAATTATATCCCGCTCCCCTTTTTCTCATCAATCTATTTTATGGTGATCACCTCACACCGTTTGAGGAAGGTGGGGTCGATATCCGCTCCGATACCGGGGTCGTCAGGGAGGGTGATCTCTCCTCCCTCGCTGTAGCTCGCTCCGCCCATAATCGGGTCCTCCTTCAGCATAAAGCAGCCGTCGAGGTCGGCGTACCTGATGTTGGGACGGGCGGAAACTAAATGCGCTCCTGCGGTTAAGCCAAGCCTTGTCTCCGTCATACAGCCCACCATACAGCGGATGCCCACTCCCTCCGCTATGGCGTTGATCTTTAAAGCGGTATGAAGACCTCCTGATTTCGCCAGCTTGATATTGAAGTAATCACAACAGCCCATCGAGGCGAGCTTTATGGCGTCGTGATGGTCGAAGAGGGATTCATCAGCCATAATGGCGATGGTTGTCTTCTCCCTTACCCGGCGCATATTCTCGTAATCCCAGTGGGCAACCGGCTGTTCGCAGTACTCGATCCCCATCGGCTCAAGCGCCCTGAGCACGGTGACCGCGGTATGGTAATCCCACCCCTGGTTGGCGTCGATCCGGATAGGAAGACCCTCTCCTATCGTCTTTCTGATCTTCTCGATCCGTTTGATATCCTCCCTGGCAGTGGTGCCGAGCTTTACCTTTATCGCCTTGAAGCCCCGTTCTTTGTAGGAGCGCGCTTTCTCCGCCATATAGTCGGGATCGGCGATCCCTATGGTGTTATCGCTGAAGAAGGTCCTTTTTTCCCCTCCGAAGACCGCGTACAGGGGTAGACCCGCGGTTTTTCCCAGGATGTCGTAGAGCGCCATATCGAAGGCGCTTCTTATGGTGGAGTTGTGGACGAGGAATCGGTTTATCTCCCTCATCCGCTCCTCGATGGCGAGTGGATCCTTGCCGATGAGGAGCTTGGCGAGATCGACCGCTCCTGCCAGATCGATCTCCTGGGTCTCCCCGGTGATCCCCCAGGTGGGGTTCGCCTCGCCGAAGCCATAGATTCCGGCATCGGTGTTTATCCTGACGAACAGGCTCTTGGCACTTACGATCTCCATAATCGCTATCCGGAAGGGCTCGTGGAACGGGATATCCGCCTTGTAGATATCGATGCTGACAATCTTCATTTTTCCCTTCATCTTTACCTCCTTGAAATAAAAGCTTCCCTCATTATGGGATTTCCCCGTTAAAAAGGGCGGAAAGACCAACCTCTCCCTCAAGCCCCCTTAGGATCGCCAAAGAAGATGCGGACGACCCTCTTCTCCGGCGGAGGGGTGATAAGGCTCACCACGATATAAACGAGGACCGCGCTTACAACGGAGATGAAGGATGGGTGAGATCCGAAGATGGCGAGCCAGGGAGCAACCGTGTTCGCCAGGGCGTATATCGTCATCCCCCAGGCTATCGAGGCGATGGCGCCCCACTTGTTCCCCCTCTTCCAGAAGGTTCCGAGGAGTATCGGTGCGAAGGTGGCTGATTCCAGCCCCCCAATGGAGAAGAAGATTATCCACTGGATCAGCTTCGGTTGCTTCAGGGCTAAGCCTATGGCGATGGCGAGGCAGGCTCCCATAGTGAGCCTCGAGGCGAGCTTCATCGCCCTGGCGGAGACATCGGGTTTTATCTCCTTGAGCAGGTTCTTGGCGATGCTCGAGGTGATTATTATCGCCATTGCTGCCACCGTGGTCTGGATCCCGGCGACGATCCCGGCGAGGACGACACCGCCCAATGCCTTGGGCATTACATGCATCGCCAGCCAGGGGCTTATTTCGTCGGGCACCGCGAGGTCGGGCTTTATCGCCCTTCCTATCACCCCGGACATACAGAGGAGAAGGGTCCAGATGAAGACCAGTATCCCTCCAAGCCAGATCCCCCGCTTAAGCGCCCTCGTGTTCTTATAGGTGAGGGCACCGAGCATCGCATGGGGCATACCGACCACGAAATAACCGGTAAGACAGGCGATGGAAAAGGCGAACAGGGGAGGGAATCTTCCCCCCATAGTGGGGGAGAGGAGGTTTATGTTTTCCTTAGCCAGGATAGCGGTGGAACGGGCAAACCCTCCGGCGTAGCTCACTGTGCCGAAAAAGAGGAGGATACAGCCGATGGTAATGACCACCCCCTGAATGAGGGTGGCGAGCGATGTACCCCGCATCCCGCCGAGAACCGAGTAGAGAAGGACGACCAGGGAGCCAAGAGCGAGCGAAGCGAAATATCCCATCCCGGTCATCTGGGAGATGACCCTCGCTGCCCCCACGAATTGGGTCGCCATATAGGGAAGAAGGAACACAGTTACTAAAACCGCTAACAGGACGATTATCAGCTTGCTCTCGTATCTCGCCCTGAATATATCGAGGTAGGTTACCGCGTTCACCCGCCGTGCCACGATGCCGACCACGATCCCAATCGGGGCGAGAAGGAGGAGGTTCATAAATATCTGGAAGTTGTTTATAAGCACCCAGGAATAGCCATAGGCATAGGTCATCCCAGGACCGGCGATGAAGGTGCCGGCGCTCGCCAATCCTCCCGCAATGACCAACGCGACGATGATCCCCCCTAAGCCTCTGCCCGCAGCGTAGAACTCCTCTTCGTACTTCGAGATGGGAACCTTCTCCACGATTCGATAGGACCATATCCCGATGGCGATGAGCACCGCAGTATAGGCGAAGAAGGAGAGGGTTGCTGGGTTCATCTTCTTTCCTCCTTTTGACCTCCATCATCGTCGGTTAAGGGGATGTCCGGGATGAACCTTTCCGCCACGAAGATGAGCAGTATCACGAAGAAGAGGGGGACTATGATGTTTCCGATGGCAACCCAGCGGGGAAGACCGAAAAGATACGGTTTTGTCCCCAAAAGATAGGAGGAGCCGAGAAGGACAAGGAGATAAAGGCTGAAATAGCACCAGGCTAAGAGGAAGACCTTCCGGGCTACCTTGAGCCTTCCCGTCTCGTTAAATTTTCCCTCAAGCTTGCCCTTTTCCTTATTCATTTTATCCCCTCTTTTGGAACCCTTTTTCTCCTCTTGCTATAAGGAGTGACTATGAGCCAATTTTCACTTATTATAGATGAGTTTCATTGGGAGGATAAAGCCTAAAAATGAAGGTATCCCCATTTAGGGGATTTATGGAATGAAGGGATACCCGGTGAAGGAGGGGAGAGGAGGTTATCTCCCGAAGCGGGGGTTGATCACATTGCTGTAGATGGAGCCGAAGGTATAGCTGAAGCCGATGGAGATCCGATAATCGTAGCTCGTGGCAAGCTCCTTTCTCCTTAGAAGGATTTCCTCCAGACTCACCTCACCCTTGGGGAGGGAGAGCTGATCGTGGATCCGGGAGTACCTGCCCCAGATATCGAAGGATAAGCCCTTGAAAATCCTGAAGGAAAGGTCACACCAGATCCTCACCCGGTTCTTACTCATATCATGAAGGTAATGGGACCCCTCAACCGAGGTCTCCACCGTTCCCCAGGGCTCCTTGAGCTCCAGAGTAAGGGAGAGGGCTTGGGAGAACAGCCCTTCCTGTAATTTCTCGAAGATCGTCTCCTCGTTGTATTTTCTATAATCATATCCCACCCGATAGAGGACCCTTAGCTGTCTTCTGGTCGATTCCGAGTAGGGGAAGAAGTCGTACTCGATTGCCGGGGCAGGGTTGATGGAGTAGTTTATATTGCTGTAGGTGGAGCTAAAAACGGAGAAGAAGAGCCCGGCGGACCAATGTTCGTTTATGCTTTTTACGAATAGGCCATCGAACTTCATAGTCCTGGAGTAACTTTTAATCTTCTCGTCGTCTATGTTGAACTCGTCAGTATACAGGTTGCTCCAGATACCCATCTGGATCTTCGCCTCCGGCGTCACCCTGTTGGCGGAAAAATCGAGCGATAGAAATTTCGAACTCCTCATCTTCTCACCGCTGACACTGCCCCGCATCCCAATGTTGAACACCCAGAAGTCCCATCTGTCCTTTACTGCGGTGGGCTCCACCTTCTCTTTGAATTGGACATCGATCCCCTCGGAGATCGGGGTTCGCGCCACATAGGGGACAAGACCCATCTTCAGCACCCGGGCCAGCCCCCTTCTCCTTTCGTCCTCGGTGTTGGTCTTAAGGGAGATGTATTTCAGGGTATTGTTGAGGTCCTTGTACTCACCTTTGCCGATGAAGGCGATGGTGTATTCCATTCCTCCGCTTCCGGTCCGCTGGGTGGTGATCAGGATGTGGACATCCGCCTCCTTCCGGTCCCGAACATAGTTGACGAAGGTGATCTCGTTCCTGATGTAATCGTAATCCACGCCCCAGCTACGAGAGTCGATGAACACCTTGGGAGCCTTCTCCTTTAGTTTCTCGAGGTCGGGTTTGGCCTCTTGGGAATAACCGCTTGGGATATACATAAAAAGAAACAGCAGGGGAAGGAAAAGGATAATCCTGCGGTATCTCTTCATATCATTCACTCCTTATTAAAAATCGAAATAGCCCGGTTGAGGCTTACTTTCAATTTTAGTTGAAGATCTCGGCTACCCACAATAAGATAGCTTACTTTTTCCTTCTCTATTTAGCAAAAACTTTCATATTCTAAGACGATGCCTAAAGGGAAAAAGCCAATTTCCGGGACGAGTTTTTTGCCTTCTTGGCGGTACCCCTTTTCTGGTAGATGGTTCATCCCGGCGATGTAGGGACAGGGCTTGCCCATATCCGAAAGAAGGGGTGCTGTTTCTTTTCCGATAGGCGGTTCCCATTCTGAAGTATGAACGATGTAGGGACAGGGCTTGCCCCTGTCCGAAAGAAGACGGCGCTCCTTATCCTGGATGCCCCACATCCTAAGGGATAATTGAGTTGATTTTTTTCTTGACTTATCTCTCTTCTTTTTATAAGCTTTTATCAGAATAACTAAACAAGGAGGGTTTTGAGATGTTTAAAGGGAGAGGGATGAGGGTTATATTGGTTTCGGTTTTGGTCCTTCTTCTCGCGGTGGGCGGATTCGCTCAGGTGAAGATGATGAAGGTGAAGAAGATGGCGGTGAAGAAGGCAGGCTGTGCTGCTGGCTATCTCAAGACCTTGGCGAGTGGCGTGACCATCGGAGCAGGGAAGGAGTATCGCTATATCACCTCTGGGGGGAAGCCGTTCGATGTGAGCAGGTATAACTACCTCCACATCATCGTGGGAAGGAAGGCGAAATCGGTTGCCAACCTCGAGATAACCGTTTTGTTATCCGTTTCCGTGCCTGCTGGTGCCCTTCTCATCCGGGAGTATACGAACTGCGAGAACAGAACGAGGAACAGCTTCACTGTGCGCCTTCCCTCGAACTACAACAAGACCGCCTATGTCCTTCGGGTGCCGGTGATCGCCCCGATGCTCTACGATGTGATCGTGAAGAACAGGGGGACGAAGGATATAGACGATGTCCATGTGATCCTTTTTGCCAAATAAGACATCGCATCGTTTTTTCCTCCCCGGGGCTCGAGAAGAGCCCCGTTTTTTATCCCTAAAAGGAGCAAAAATAAGCACCCACGCGGGGTGCCTATTTATGGCGATTTTTTTGATTTTTCTCCCTTTTAACTGATAAGCGGTGATAGATAATTTAGGACATATAATCGATTTTAGGTGATATCCTCGTTCTCCTCGGTAGCAGATAGATTATAACTCTCCCCGAACCCCGGTATTTTTTTCTTTCAGCCTTAAAATGACTCCTAATAGAAGCCCGTCTCTATACCTCAGTTACAGATTGTTTCCGGCACTGAATTTGGCGAGTAACTCTGATGTATGGAGACTAAGGCGATGTAGATTTTTCTGACCTGGATGGTTATTATTCTTTTATTTTCCCAAGAGTGGAAACGATGGGGAGGATAACTTTTCCTAATTCTCTGAGAGCAGTACGAGCGGCATCCTCTTCTATTTTTCCATTATCTATTGCTGCCTTGAGGGCGAGTGCCATGATTGTACCTGAAATTTTGAATTGTTCTTTTATTATTTCTTTCTTAGCAGTTTCCTTGTAGAGAAGTCTTTTTAATGAAGGGTTATCCATATTTACATACGAAATAATCTTTCCATCCTCTTTAATTATTTCAGCTACCTCCTCCTCTTCCCAGTTGGTCATGGTTTCCCAGCCACCATTGGTAACTTCTCGTATGTCAGGAAGATCTAAACCTTGAGAGCATGATTTTTTTTGACCCTTCGGTGATTTTTTTCCCTGCTGAGGTTCTAAAATTTTGAGAATGAAGTCTTCCTTTAAAATACCGTCTGGAACAGAGGGGTCTAAGGTGGTTAGTGTTACCTTAATGGGGACCTGTTCGTATAGATTTCTTCCTTTAGGTTCCAAAGTTAGTGTTAAAATACCGTTCCATAAAGATGTACCTTTAACAATTGAATCTGGAGTAATTTCTAATTTCCCGGGGTCATATGCTCTTTGTAAATAGTCGTTTTCAGCATCGGTTTCCAATTCCACTCTGCAGTATCCATCTTGGGGACATTCTTTTATGAAGAAGGG
>Ga0190360_1001454_pt1 | contig 12237 bp, 11 predicted proteins | sample 48721834_MG_FD_161271 | JGI IMG/M metagenome (GOLD analysis project Ga0190360, IMG submission 161271) | Hydrothermal vent microbial mat bacterial communities from Southern Trench, Guaymas Basin, Mexico - 4872-18-3-4_MG | ecosystem: Environmental > Aquatic > Marine > Hydrothermal vents >... | reverse complement strand
CTCTTTTGTCGCTACAACCCCTGATAAAATGCGTATTAATACTCCTTTTATCTCATCATTCTCATTTATTAATTTTGGTAATACTTTTTTTAATTCTTCAATATCTATTGGAGTCATTAATTTCACTGTTTATAGTATCTTTATTTTTTTCTTATTTATTTTATTGGAATCGTAATTTTTAAAGATTATTTTCTTTCATTTCTTTATTTTCAAAATAGACACAGAAATTTATTAAAAAAGCCTTATGGATAATTAAAATACAATTATTCATTTTTTTAAAAAACAGAATACAAGGAATATTTTATTAAATTAATAATATTATTTCTATTTTTATGAAAATATAAAAATATTAAAATATAATGAAATTATTCAAAATAAATTTCAGATAAAAATTTTTTATTTCTTAAAAGGATAGATATAAATAATATTTCTACATATTAATTTAAGAAATAAAATTAACTAAATCAATTTTAAAATTCTATTTACTGAAGTAAAATTACTCTATTTTGATAAGATTATTATAATTTTTATTTTAAAAATGTTAATAAAATAATAAATTGTTTATGAACCAACTTTCTTTTAATTAGAAAATAAGAATATTTGGTATTATCAAATTAAATAGTTTATTATTTATGACCAATTTCTTGTTAAGCATTCTAATTTTTATGATGAAATTTTTTGCAATGAGTGAACAAAATTTTGTTAAAAAAGTTTAATTTAAATGGCAAAATGATTGATTTTTAGAAGGTTTTGATTCCTTTATAAAGTAGTCTTATCATTATACTAATTTTGAATATAAATAATTTCTTTATAGAAAATTTAATTTTTAAAGCGATGAAACTATTTGATTCAAATTTATAAAAGAAAATAATTTATAGAATGATTTAATATGTGTTTGATAGAGAAAAGCAATAAAAAAGCAGGTAAAAAGAGTAAATTTAATAAAAATATTATAAAAAAGTATTTATTGTTAATTATAATATTTTATATACTTAACGGGTATATTTACTTAATTAATAATGTGAATGCATTTGATAAATTTAGCTATGAACTTGAAAATAATTATACGGAATTAGACAAACCTGATTTTGCTATAACAAATGATTACATAGTTGCTTTAAACAGTTATATTTATCAAAACTATTCCTTTTATGTTATTAACAAAATTACAAGGAAATTAGAGAGGGTTGACACTTTAGAAGTTTTTGGGGAGCAATTTCAACCTTTGTTAGTAGCAGGTAATAATGATTTAAATTATACACAAAATTTAGTTGTAATGGTAAATGAGTGGGGTGATTTACTATTAGTTGATTTGAATCTTAATAAGATAATTAAATCAACAAATTCGATATATTCAAATATTGATTATGAAATTAAGGGTTTAAAATATTACAAGCAATATATCATTTTAATCGCAAAAATTCCGAGTTCTAGCAGTTATTTTCTTGCAATTCTTAATGATGATTTGAGTTTGATTTATAATTTCTATTTAGAGGATAGTAGTAAGTATTTATTACAAAATTTGAAAATTTGTGAAAATTTTTTATTGACGATTTTTACACCAAAAGGTAATGAAAATATAGAGGATGAATTGTTCATATATAATCTGACGCAATTAGATGTACCACCCACAAAAATAGTATTGGGAATAAATATATATGATTCTGCCATTTCAAAATATTATAATTTAATTTATATTGGAACTAAGGGTTCAATTATTTTTTTAGATTTAAAGGCATATTCAGTGGTAGATAGTTATAACCTCTCAATTATTCAATCATTGACTAATATTGGAAATTTAAAAGTTTATAACAATCAAATTGTTCTTTCATTTGTATTTGATTCAAAAATTTACTTTTTCAACATTATTAATAGGACGAGCATTAATTATAAAGGATATATTTCAGGCCTAGAATTAGCAAATCAATTAGAGTTCGAATTTTTAGAACAATTAAGCAATAAATCTACTAGAATGGTAATAAATACATATACAAGTCTTCTTATAATCAAATTTAACCAAGATATTATGGATCCATCCGTCTATGAAAAATATGGTATTAATATTCAAGAGTCTATGCCTATTATTTTACTTATTTTAGGCATTTCAGTAGTAGTACTATTTGTTCAACATAAAAAACAAAAGTGAATTACCGTGAAATATAAATTAGATAAATATAATGATTATGAATACGAAAAAAGGATAGCAAACTTTCTATGGAAGAGTAGAGAAAATAAAACACAATATTATAATTTAAAAGACATTATTATGACTATCTTACTAATAACTATTAGTATTTTTATAGCAGAAGCTATGACCTTATGGGTTAATATGTTTTGGACTTTAGCATTTTTAACAATAATGATGTTTTTCTCGGCATTTTTAATAAAATATTCTAGATTTTATAGATTACTACCGCTTCATTCTTCAATAATAGAAGAAATACAGCTACCAAATTCTATTAAATATTTCTTTTTGTTAGATAAAAATAATAGACCTAATTATGATGTTTTGTTTATTGATAATGGTGATAAAACAACAGGATTAACATTATTTAAAATTAAAGCTCCCTCAAAGAAATTGTTTTATAGTTTTAATGAGTTTGTTAGAGGATTATATGAGAAAAAGGATGTCCCACTTTTTTGGTATCAAGTCCAAGAACCTGTTGAATATAAAGATTTTATTGAACTAGATTGCATAACAGAAAAAGCAAAAAATAAACTTCTAATGTATCCAAGAGATTCTCGTGAATCATTACTTGTAGTTCCAGGTGGAATCTGGCGGACCACTATAATTTTTGGTACAAAAGGATTTACCGTACCAAATGCTCCATTGAACGAATTAAAATTATTGTTAAAAAAGCTTGAAGTCTTGCGAATTAAGTTATTGACTAATTTTAAAGGGGTATCTTCTGGAATACCGATTAGTCCATTGACTAAAAAAGAATTATTTTCACTGGTCAATTCATTAATGATTAACCAAGATTGTGAGCAGTCAGTTTTTTACCAAACAGGTATTGAAAATGTGAATCATTTTCTAAATTTTCCAAAAATGGCAATTAAAAGTTTGAAATCAAAATATCCAGCGGAATTTACAGTACCTACCGATCTACCATATGATATTGGCCCACTTGGATATTCTATAGAACCAGAATTTCAATCTACAGAACGGAGCATTGGATTATATTCTAAAGAATTAGGGCATGGATTATTAAGTGTAGGGGCTATCCAAGATGAATTATTTAAAATTAATACCTTAGTTTTATACGAAGCTGTCATTCAGGAATATTCGTTTATAATTATTACCAGTAATAAAAAATATAGAAAAATGCTACAATATATAGATAACCTGACTATTTTTCCATATAAAAAATATGGTATAGATATTTTTAATGATGAAGGATTTGAGCGTGAAAAATATATCTCAGAATTAGAGAAAATCTTCAAAATATCATTATCATTAGACCAAGATGCTCCGCTTTATTCGATTTTAATTGAAATATATAATGAAGGAAATAGAAGTATCGATGGCTTAATTAGGCTTATTGAAGACAAAATAAAAAATGAAGGAACTGATATGAATTATAGAGATAGACAGGCCATTAATACTCTTAAAGAAACTCTCGAATTACTATTAAAAAGTGAAACTGCTAAATTTTTTGAGCTAAAGAATTTACCAATAGATAATAGATTACATAATTCAATTTTTGAAATAGATATTAGACAAAGAAAAGTAAAAAAGATTGTAATTTTTCTATTACTTTTAAAATTCGCTATAAAATCAATAGTTGATCAAAATTTCGGAAAAAATTTAATAATATTAATTGATGATGCAGATTTTATTTTTCATGACGAACGGCCCTACTCGCATGGAAATTTAACAGAACGGGAATTAACGACAATTGAATTCCTTAAATTCTTAAAGAGGTCTGGTGTTATTCCATTTTTATCAATTTCAAATCCTAAAGATATAATCCCAGATATTATTAATGAATTAGGGAATGCTTTTGTTTCAAATATGAAAATTTTCGATAATATTATGGCTATAAGGCAAGTATTAAATTTAAATTTAAACCGTGGCCAAAAAACAGAGGAACATAAACCTACTTTTTATTCAGAATTACGTAAATATGGATATCAATTTGAATATTTAAGTGATATGGCACCTAATGAATTCTTATTGAAAAGACCTGGTGTTAGGACATGTTTTCCGATATCTATTAGGCCATTAGAATTTAATAACATAAATTATTCTGATGACCAAATTTTAAACCGAACTTATACTCAGATCCCTGAACTTAGAAAAACATTCTCAATTCCTGATTATGAAACAGTCCTTGAAAAAGACTTTAAGGGCGATCAAGATGATATCAATTCAGTTTTAGAAATTCTAGAAATTTTAATGGAATATCCAAGGATCTCTTTAAGCGCAATCATTTCTGCAACTTCATTAAATCAGAAAGAAGTTGATTATTTTATTAAATCACTTAAAAAATGCAAGTATATTAGGGCAGAGCAAGTGAGAAGTGGAGCATTTAACAGATATGAAATCATAATAACAGATAAGGGTAGGTCTGTATATAGAGAATATATTCATTTAAAAAAAAGATTGACAGATGATGAAAATGAATAAACTAAAGTTCATTTCTAATTTCATTATTATATTTTTTATGATTAATTTTATAATAGTAGGTTTAATCCCAAATATTTTTGGTATTTCTAATGCTACTCAGACATCAAATAATTTATATTTTTTATCGGTCGGAGAAGCGTATTATGAGTCAAAATCTAATGAACTTATACCAAATGAAGGACCCGCAATTTGGCATATTAAAACAAATTTTGATAATGAATGCATATATATCTTATTTGATATTATGGACACAACAAATCCTGATAACAAAAATTTAGATCATTTGACATTTTATATTGATTTCAGCAATAATAATTATTTATCTGATAAATCGTCTTTTGGATTCTATATACAACGCAATTTATTAATTAAATATTACAGATACAATACAAATCAAGGAAATTTCGTTGAGGTATGTCCTCCCGATGACGGATCTATGGGTACTATACATATTTTACCTTCCTGGAAAGTTTATTATGTTTTTAATTATTCTCAATTTGGATATCCGAAATATCCCGAAAATCAGACGATAAAATTAATGGCAATTTATACAGACCATATTATTGGGTCTATTATATTAGATTATAAATATCCCAGTCTATGTAACAGCTTATTAAAGAGTTCTTGGGCTACAGGGTATTTTATTGAAGGGTATTCAAATAATGATGCTTTTGTTATTACAATTTGGATATTAATTTTTATTATAATTGCTGGATTTGCACTTATTTCATATAAACAATATAAAAGTTCATCAGAATTTCAAAAATTCAATAATAATAGACCTAAAAACAAAACAAATAGTTTATTGAATTTTTCTATTCCAAGATTAAATGAAGAAGATTCTGGTGATGATGATATAAATTATGAAATTGATTCATTTGAAGGTTATGAACCATGGTAAATTCTGAAATATTATTTGAGAAATCTCTTGTGTTAAAATTTTTAGAAATTTTTAAAATGAAAAAAATCAAATTGCTAAAAAAATGGGTTGATTATACAGCCCGAATCATCTTTACCTTAAAAAATAACTGTAAAATACATTTGATATTATCAAAACTTAAAAAGAATTACATGTTTTATCATATAAAAACTTATATTCCAAATATTAAATCTATATTAAGGATGTGTGCAAAATGAAAAAGAAGTCAACATTAATTATTGTTATTTTCATAATAACTGCACTGGTACTCATAATTAATTTAAAATATATGAACCAAAATAATATTTTGACTAAAAAAGACCTAAAAACTAATATACAACATTCTCAAGCCGAACCTTACTTCTATACTGTATATTCATCAAACTATTATACAAGCTCAAATTACTCTATATTTGGCGGTCTTGCTGATTTAAAAACAGAAGTTCCAGGATTCATGAGTATTTCAAAATCATTTCATGGAATAGAGGGCTTAATATATATTGAATATGAATTTGATACGAGAAATATATATACAGATATAATGGACACTTTCATAATAGATTTACTTGCAAACGGAGGAATGAACTTAACTGGAACGACTAATCTAACCTTATACGTCTATAATTATACTACAGACAATTATATATTGATCTATAAAATAAATGGAGACACTGAAAATATTTTTAGAAAAAATGGATACATTGAAGTAGAACTTTCAAAAATATTTGGTATTAATAATATAAAATATAATTTAATCTCGCAATATAAAATGAAATTCAAAATTGTATTACATAATAAATTGGTTAATACAATACCTCAAGATTTTGAGCAGAAATTATACATTTATTATATCCAATTATTAATTGGAAAAGATATTGAAATTAGAAATTTAGAAGCTTCAAGGTTGGTCGACCTCACAAATGGATATTTTCATGTAATAGGAAATTTGACTAATATGTTTGAATTAGATAATAAAACAATTCAGTTTGGAATTTCTAATGTATTTCAATATCAAACGGTAATAGCGAATTTTTATATTGAATATGACCTTGGGTATTTCGTAAAAGAGGAAATCCTAGGCATTTTGTTCCATCATTTAGACTGGATATATAGTTCTGGCGCTAGCTTTTATTGCGAAGATCCGTATATTTCAATTTTTAATTTCAATACCAATTCTACTATATCCATTCAGTCAATTAAAGAAGATCCACAAAGCTCACTAGAGAATGTTGATCCAATAAGGTGGGATAGTCGAATCAGTGTGAATAAAACCGGCGTTATTAATGGTTCGGTTATTAGGGTCTATTATCATGCAAAAATTACAAATTTAGATCCAGCGCCTGCTTATTTTAGTATTACTATAGACCTGGGTACAATACAATTTGTAAGATCGCTAAGTCCTTTTGTAGCTAATGTAAATGTAATTGACAATTATGAATATTGGGGAAATAATGCTTGGATAAATGGGACTGTCTACAAGGGAAAATATGATCTGGCTAACATTACTATTGAATCCTCAGGTGATGTTATTTCTACTGTTCCAGGTTATTTTGAATATCCAATAGTTGTAAATTCTGAGGGACAATATGAATTTTATGTAAAAGCAACAGACATATATGGCTATTCTAGTATTTCCGGCCCTTATTATATACAATTCAATAGCCACCCAGTCCAAATTAACTTATTACTCGAAGAATTCCCATATCCAACCCCTCCAGATTTACCTAAAATAGATGTAAATATCTTAATTAAAGATGCTATTTTTAATATACCTTTGTCCAATACTTTTTTTGATCTATTTGTCGAACGAAATAATACCATAATAACAACTTATCGTAATTTATTAACAGGAGAAGATGGGACTTATCAACTTTATTACGATGTAGAACGCGATAAATATCTTGATATAGAATATAAATTTACAGTTGAAGTCCATCAAATGATGAATTATCAATATGCTTCAGCATCATCATATATAATGCCTACACTTGCACCTTGTTATATCAAAATAATTAATTATACAATATCTAACAATGCTTTTGCAGGGGATCATTTTAGTTTACAAATTGAATATTATTCTCTTGCCAATTTTGCAAATGCTTGGTTATTATTAAATAATTCAATAATTAGTGATTTAAATCTCTATGAAGGAAATAATACAATAAATATTATTAATGATAGAGCTGGGTTATGCAATTATCAAATTCGAGTTATTAATGACCACGGCTATTCTAATATTTCAAAACCATTATACCTATATTTTAAACCCAATCCTATTATTTGTGAAGTTAAACATATAATCAATTATTTAAATAAATACTTATTCATTAACATTTCAATTTTGGATAAAAGGACTAATCAGACACTACCTAATATCCCTATTGATATCACTATTTATGATAATAATTTAATATTCTGGAAAACAACGCTTCCTTCTACTTTACCATACACTCCAATATATATTCAATTCGATTTATCTTCTCATAATTTCTCAATATTTGTAAATATCAATAATACTTCGTTATATAAGGGCCAAAGTATTAAAATTTTAAACATAGCTTTTAAATATAAACCATATCCATATTCTGAAACAATTCTTATGGTCGTATTATCTGGTGTGGGCATATCTGTATTTTTTATTCAAAATAAGAAAAACAATATACACATAAAAAAGGAGGATTAATATTTTGCACTTTCTATTTAATTTTAATGATTTTGTAATTATTTTTAATGATCTTTTTGGCAATATTTTTCAATTTTTAATAATATGTGCTACATTATTATTAATTGTAAACCTTCTTCTTTACTTTTTCACAAATCAGAAAGATTTAAAACCTGTATTAACCTGCATAGCTACAGTAGGAATTTGTACTCTTCTAAATTATTTGATTTTTGGCCGATTCCCTTCCTTACCTCCATTTTTACAATTTATTGAGGTATGGATCAAACAACTATTGGGACTATAATTTAAAACAATACTAAAAATGAAAGAAATAAAAATATTGATCCATATATAAAAAATAGTTGCTAAAATTAGTGCCCAATAAATAAAATATTTATCAATAAGTTTCAAATTTATTGATTTAAATTTATATATTCCAAAAATCATAATAAAGTGATCCAGGGTCTATATTATCAGTATCTACATATATAGTCTCTAATTTTTCAATTAAACTTTTGGTTTCATTATAGAATTCGATGGCGTCTTCCTTTTTTCCAAAATTTTTAATGAATTGAATTTCATTATTATCATAATTAAAAAAAATGTGGTCAAAATTAAGCCTAAAGTTGATCAATTTTAACATTTCTAAAAAGGTTTCAAATTGGGATAATTTAATCGTGCTAAAGAAATTATTAGAGAATAACTTTTTGAACCCTGATGAAATTAATAAAAGTACTTCATACTTATCTGATTTTTGTAAAATTTCGAGAAACCCGATTCTATTGTCATAATTTTTAAATTCGTTCACTTTAATTCCTCTAATTTCTTAAAGTTCTGGGCCGAGTTTTTCAAATATGATTACAATTAAATAAAACAATTTTAACACAATTTTTTGGGTATTTATAGAATATTCTAGATTTTTGCTATAGAACGAGAATTCATTATGGTCAATTAGAATGGATTCAATATTATATTTAGAAAGACATCTTGAAAAAATAATACATAATTCAATATATTTTCCAAATTCTTCTTTATTTAAGCTTATTCTTTTAAAATTTATAGTTATAAAAAATTTGATGCCTTTTAATTCAGTTGATAAAATTGCATATTTAATTATCCCTTTATCATATAAAATACACTCTTTATTTTTTTCAAAGATTTTTTCCCAATTGATATTATTTTCATTCATTAAAAAATCAATATTTAGCATTTTGTGCACCTAATAAGCTATTTTTATTGTATTAAAATTTTCATAACCAATCAATTTAGCATTAGATTTTAGTACAGAATTAATAAATTTAGTTAAAATCCGTAATTCTTGAGATGGACGAGTCTCAGGGATTATTGTCATATTCATCAGGGTATTACATTCAGGACATTTGAAATCATCATTTTCAAAATATAATAAATAATTGAATGTTTTTAGGCAATTTGGACATTCCAAAATAATTGAATCGCCATTATTTTTTAGTTTATTATATTTGGATTCGAGCGATTTTTTAGTTAAATTAATAACTCGTATTGAATTACTTATGAATTCTTTTCTCCCTCTTGCAAAATATTCGAGTATCCCCAATTCACTTAATTTGTATAGTGTGCGCCGAATTTCATTACTACCTACTTTAAATACTTGTTCTAATAAGGTATATGGAATTTTATCGTTATTATTATGATAAATACAATGCAATGAATACCCCCAAATTGTCAAATCAAATTCTTCAAGAGGATATAGGTTAATAATAGTCGTATAATATTTTTCTATCGAGCGTAATTCAAGTATTGTAGCCATGGCTAATGACTTGACTTTATCTGGCTTAAAATGCTTAAATAATAGCGTCAAATTACTTTTACCGCAGATTAAAAGTCCTTCATGATGGTCTGAGGATTTTATTCCAAGTTGAAATAAAATATCCTTGATTTGGTTTAGAAATGATTTTAAAAATTTTTTTTTGATATTAGAATGGATTTTTGAATTTAATAATCTTAAAATTAGAAATTCTCGAATTCCCCCCTGTCTGTTATTAAAAACATAATGAGCTTTTTTCGAACTAAAAAGTCCAGAAAGTATTCCCATTTTCACTTCATTAGAGAGTCCTTGAAGGATTTGTGGGCTCTGGATATTAAGTCCGATACATTTTAAATATTTTTTAAAAGAATTTGGAAACTTAACAATGAATTTTTGATAATATTTGTAAAATTTTTTTCTGTAGGTCTTACGTTTCTTTTCTTGCTTTTTGAGTTCTATTTTTACTCCAATTTTTTCACTAAATTTTTTAATAAAAGGAATTTGAGTGGGTTCTATGACCAAAATAAATTGTTTATTAGAAGAATAACTTGAACCAACGGCAATACCATAGAAATATCCATAATCATAATCTGGATTTTGTAATTTAAATTTTTGATTATTTATTAAAATATCGCAATTATCAGTTAAATTCTTTAAAAATGGTGTTATTCGTACCCATTTATCATTATTAATATCATAATATTTAGCTTTTTCTTTACTTAGTCTATTAATTAGTAGTCTGTTGTTCAATATTCTAACCACCGAATTTTTATCAAATTATAAATCTTTGTCTTATAGTTACTGACAAAAACTATATATTAGTAAAAAAAATGGGGTTTTGAAGATAGTTTTGCCGTTTTTTTTGAGTTATAATTTGTTCATTTTATGCACTCATTGCAAAAAATACAGTTATATACTAAAAAACAAAAAATTAAAAAACGAAAAGAAAATTAAAAATTGGATAAAATTAATGGAGTTTAATATGGAACAAACCAATTCTTTTTATGAATTAAAAATGTAATGATCAATCCGCTTTTGCTTTATTTTTAAATCTTTGAATCCTTTATTTAACCTGGCTAAACCTCTTCGCACTCTATTTATAGAAAAATTCTTCTCTAATAAATATTCCTTAATAGCCAAAATATTTGGATATTGAAAATAAACATCAAATTTTGAGGTTATTGGTTTCAAGAATAGGTTTCTAATTTTATTAGCATCAAATTCGTTAAATTCGTAGTCCTTTCTCATGGTCTCAATATTACCATATTTCTTTATCATTTTTAATGATGTTTTAGGGCCAAATCCTTCGAATCCTGGATGATAATCATTTCCCATTAAGATAATGATATCAATCAATTGGTTAAAAGAAATATCTAATTTTGTAAGTACTTTATTCAAAGAGATTTGCTGTAAAGTATTAGTCTTAAAGTTCAATTTTCTATAAATCTTTGGACATCCAAATATTAAGCAATCATAATCTTCAGAAATAACTCCATATGCCTGTTGCTCTTTAACAAGGCGCACCGCTTGAGCTTCTCCCTCACTTGGGGCTCTAAATACCGGAACTCCGAACATTCGTATAAATTTAATTAAATCTTCAATTATATATTTATATAGGAAGAATGAATCTTTAAAGACCTTTAACTTACTTCCATTTCCACCTAAACTATTATATTTTTTCCATGCATTTGACAACCTCTTAATTTTATAGTAATTATATGGTCTTTTTTCTCTTGGTGGAATTCCATCAAAGATAAAAATTGGTTTAATTTTTCGTTCGATTAAATTTATAATAAAATAAAAGAAACCATAGATATGAGAGACTGGATTTCCATGATAATCATAAAAAATATCTTGAGAATTTTTTATTTTTGTTATATATTTAAATAATAAGTTAGTTGCGTCAATAACAATCGTCTTATGTGAAATATCACTAAAATTTATTGTTTCTGAAATTACAAGTTCTTTTAATTTAAGACCCAAATTTTTTCCACCTTAAAGTATAAAATTCATTCCTATTTTTTAATTATTAATTTATTATTTAGGTATATTATATACATATATTTTAGAATCTGGTTAATAATTAAGCATTTTATAAATACTATAATTCTAATATCTGAAAATTCAATTTCTTTAAACATGATATAATTCACTACATGCGGATATATTTCTTATAATTTTATATAAAACAAATGACGGTAATATTTCAAATTCAACATGGGCAAATGCATTGCTAAATA
>Ga0190360_1001449_pt1 | contig 12262 bp, 9 predicted proteins | sample 48721834_MG_FD_161271 | JGI IMG/M metagenome (GOLD analysis project Ga0190360, IMG submission 161271) | Hydrothermal vent microbial mat bacterial communities from Southern Trench, Guaymas Basin, Mexico - 4872-18-3-4_MG | ecosystem: Environmental > Aquatic > Marine > Hydrothermal vents > Microbial... | reverse complement strand
GTTCGGGGTGTAGGGGTGCGATTCGGTAAATGCCGGGGCATCCGGCGCAAGAGACCCATAGACCTCATCCGTTGATACATGGTGAAAACGGGTTTTCACAGCCTGCATGCCAGGATTCCCGAGCCAGCGTTTGCGGGCGGCCTCAAGGAGGTTGTATGTTCCAAAGATATTTGTCGTGATAAACGGTGCGGGGCCTGCGATCGAGCGATCGACATGCGTCTCGGCCGCGAAATGGATGATTGTGTCGATCCTATGCTCCATGATCACATGATCGACGAGTTCCTCGTCGCGAATATCCCCATGGATGAAGATATGCCGATCGGGAGCCGGCAAGTCCTCCAGGTTTGCCGGCGAGCCGGCATATGTGAGGGCGTCCAAGTTGATCACCCTGACATCCTGTCTGGCCTCGAGCAGGTGGCGGATAAAGTTGCATCCGATGAAGCCCGCTCCGCCTGTGACCAGTACGTTCTTCATATCTTCGCCGCGTGTCTATAGGTCATAAAGCTCCGCTTCCTTCAGCCGCTTCCCTTGGGCGTCCTTCTCTGACAGTGTCGGCGAGGAGCCAGGTGGGATCGGCCATTGGATCGCAACATCCGGGTCATCCCAGAGGAGCGTTCGCTCCCACTGTGGCGCATAAAAGTCTGTGACCTTGTATACGACCTCCGCCCACTCGCTGAGGACATAGAAGCCGTGGGCAAATCCCGGCGGAATCCAGATTTGCAGCTTGTTATCCTCAGAGAGGATCTGCCCTACCCATTGGCCAAATGTGGGGGAATTTCGACGAAGGTCTACGGCTACGTCAAAGATCTCTCCGCGAATGGCCCGGACCAGCTTCCCCTGGGCTTGCCTGATTTGATAGTGTAGGCCGCGCAGCGTGGCGGCATGTGAGCCGGAGTGGTTGTCCTGCACGAATGGCCCCGGAATGCCGGCCTGCCTAAAAAGCTTGCTACTGAAGGTCTCCATAAAGAATCCGCGGGCATCGGAGAATATGCGCGGCTGGATGAGAATCACATCTGGGATAGAAGTAGGTGTGAAATCCATGGGCGTGATAGAAAATTATCGGTCAATTTGGCCCCAGCCGCAACCGGTGACTCCTCCAGAGGCGCGTTTTCCACCCCCAAAACGACACAATGCGGGGCTTAGCCGAGCCATCCTGGGAAAGCCATTCGCGCCGAAATACCTTTCTGCAGTGGGGCTTCTGGAGAGCTTTCGCAGAGCAACGGACCTCCATTCGGGGTCATGAAGAAGGTCTGGGATGAAAGTTGCAACGCTTCCATGTTAGACTCGTGTTCATGTGTTCAAAGGACGTAGTATGAGGCTGGCCGGCCAGGCGAATGTCTACGACACATCTGCGAGGCCTTCTGCATTCATTGAGGAGATGCAGAGCCTCTACCGCTATCGTGAGCTCATCGTTCAACTGATCTCTCGCAGCGTGAAGACGCGCTACAAGCGGTCCTTCTTGGGCGTCGCCTGGACGATGATTAACCCATTGCTTACGATGAGCGTTCTCACCTTAGTCTTCTCGGGGCTGTTTGGATTTCCGGCGAGATCCTATGCGTTGTATGTCCTTTCAGGGTTGCTGCTCTGGAATTTCTTTGCCCAGACTACAACGGCTGCCATGGGGGATCTGATTTGGAGTGGTGGCCTGATCGGCAGGGTCTATTTGCCCAAATCCATCTTCGCCGTCGCGGCTGTTGGGACGGGCCTTGTAAACCTGGGCCTGGCTCTGATCCCCTATGCTGTCATTGCACTCGCGCTCGGGGGGCGATTCAGCCCCGTGGTTCTGCTCCTTCCAGCTCCGGTTCTTATCTTCAGCCTGTTTGCTCTCGGCATCGCCCTGATGCTTTCGTCCCTTGCCGTTCGATTTGCGGATGTAATGCCCATGTACGAGATCCTGCTGACAGCCTGGATGTACCTAACGCCGGTGATCTATCCGATGGACCTCCTGCCTGAAGGCGCCAGCAGAATTCTTCGATTCAACCCCATCCTTTATCCGCTGGCCAGCTTTCGTTCCTTGCTCCTGGATGGCGTGCTTCCGGAGATTTCGCAGATAGCGATCGCGGCCGGTCTCTCTTTCCTCACGCTGATCCTTGGATGGGCCGTATTTACTCGAAGATCACGGGAATATGCAACCCTCGTTTGATGTAAAGGTTGGGGTGGCAGGAACGGGGCCGGGGACGAAATCCGTCATCCGTGTCGAGGATCTCTCGCTCCGATATCGTCTGCCTCGCGAGCCCTACTCTGGGATCAAGGAATTTGCTATTCGCTGGCTGCAGCGACGCGTTCGCTATGTCGATCATTGGGCGCTGCAAAACGTCACTTTGGATGTGGGCAAGGGGGAGATCCTGGGGATAATCGGCCGCAATGGCGCCGGGAAGAGCACGTTGCTCAAATGCATCGCAGGCGTGCTCTATCCCACGAAGGGCCGCGTTTTCGTGGCGGGAAGAGTCGCCCCTTTGCTGGGCCTAGGCGCCGGATTTCATCCTGAGCTGACAGGACGGGAAAACGTCTACCTCTATGGGGCGCTGCTGGGATACCGGCGGCGAGAGATCGAACAGCGGTTTGATGAAATTGTGGACTTCGCGGATCTCTGGGATTTCATTGATTCACCCCTGAGGACATATTCTGGAGGGATGTCGCTTAGACTTGGCTTCGCCGTGGCCACAGCGAGGGACGCAGACATCTTGCTCGTGGATGAGGTCCTCGCGGTTGGCGACGCGCAGTTCCAGGCAAAGTGCATCCAGCGGATGCAGGATTACCGCGACCGTGGCACCTCGATTCTATTTGTCAGCCACGATCTCGGCGCGATTAGAGAGATATGCACTCGGGTGGCCTGGCTGGAAAAAGGAGAAATGCAGCTCATGGGTTCGCCCGGCCCAGTTGTGGATGCCTACCTGGAGGATCTTTCTCAAGGTGAGGGGGCCGGGAATGCCCCGGCTTCGATTGAATCATAGAAATCATGGATTGAAATCGTGGCCTACAAGATCGTAATCTACTGCCCTGATAGACATATTCTGTATGATGGCAGGACACCTGAAGAAGTCGGGGTGGGCGGGGGAATCACGGCCCGCGTTCGTATGGCTCACGCTCTTCAGCGGATGGGGCATGCTGTGTCAATGGTTGTGAATTGCCGCAAGCCCATAGAATTTCGAGGTGTTGAGTATATCCCCCTGACTCAGGCGACACGCCTCGAGGGCGATGTCGTCATTCTAAACACCTCCGGGGGCGATCTCGATATCAGTCCCAGTTTCGATCTCAAGATCTCGGCGCGCCTCCGAATCCTATGGGTCCACGGCACCCCGAAGCCTCATGGCTTGGGCGAATTGCAGGTGGATCGCTTCTATGCTGTCAGCAATTTCATCCGCGATGTGATCCATCATGAATGGGGCGTTCCGGGGGAGCGCATCTTTGTTTCCTATAATGTCTACGACAAGCCACAATTCCTCGAGGCGGAGCAACACATGGCGGAACGTGATCCGTTCCAATGCGTGTATTTCTCGCATCCATCGAAGGGCCTTGACGCCGCGCGGAAGTTAGTCGCCCATCTAAGAGACAGGAACAGCCGTTTCCACCTGGAGATCTTCGGTGGCCGGAACCTGTGGGGAGAAGGCCCATCCGATATACCGGTGGCGAAAGGAGAGAAGTTCTACGGATTGATTGGCCAGAAGGCGCTCTTGGGTCATCTTCTGCGCAGCGGCTTCTCGATCCAGCTGCAAGAGCGCGAGGAACCGGGGGCCTTGGCCATCATCGAGGCCATGCGCGCCGGAACAATCGTGATTGGAAGTCGCGTTGGATGCTACCCTGAATATATCCGTGATGGCCATGATGGTTTGCTCTTCGATGGCGCTCTCGGCGATCCTGGCTTCATCGAGGTTGTGGCGGAAAGGATGTACGAGCTTCTCCGAGATCCCCAAGCCGTGGCTCAGATACGGCGCCATGCCCAAGAAATCCCTTGGGATAGTGAGACCATGAGCAGGGTATGGACCTCCCACTGGGAGAGGATCTTGGACGGAGAGCCAACAGGCGAGATCCCATGCCCTGCATGCGCCGCCCCAGCGCTGGTCCTGGACGATGGGCGACATTGCGAGACTTGCGGACGCTATAGTCGGGAATGGGTCATGGAGCAAACCGGAAGCGGGCGGAGCCATGGCGTACGGGGGTAGCGCACGATGAGGAAAAACTCTGAGGCTCCCAGGATTGTGATCGCAGGATATTACGGATTGGGAAACGCTGGGGATGAGGCCATCCTTTCAGGCATGGTCCGAGACCTGCGGGCGGAGGTGCCGGGTGCAGACCTCAGAGTTCTTTCGCTGAACCCTGACCGCGTCCACGCCCTGCACGGCATCCGCGCGGAATCGCTTCGCGATCTGCCGGGAATCATCGAGGCAATCCGTGAGAGCGATCTGGTGATCCTGGGTGGAGGCGGCCTGCTCCACGACTATTGGCCCCTAGACGAGAGCCAACTCCTGACGCCTGCACATCAGGGTTTGGCGCTGTATTTAGGAGTCCCTCTACTGGCGGAGATGCTTGGACGCCCCTATATGCTATATGGCCTCGGGGTGGGGCCAATCCGTCATGCGACCTCGATTCCGCTAATGAAGACGGTTCTTGACGGGGCCGAGCGGATCACAGTGCGAGACGAGATCTCCCGTGAAGCCATCCAGGCCGTCATGGGGGAGGGAGTGGATATCAGGCACCGTGTGGAGGTGACGGCCGATCCGGCCTTCAACATGCGCTGGGAGCTGGCATCGGAGGGAACGAGTCGCAAAGCTCCTATGATCGGAAAGAGCGGGCCGCGTCTTGGTGTAAATCTTCGCTTCTGGGATTTTGGTGTTAACCCAGGGGATTGGGAGCGAGAAGTGGCCCGTGGGCTCGACCGCTGGATTGGGGAGCAGGGGGGGGAAGTTCTTTTCATTCCTCTTCAGGATGAAGGGGGACACCGCTACGAGAATGACAGAGCGATATGCGAGCGCGTGCGCTCTGAGATGCGAGATCCAAGTCGGGCGATCATGCTCGATCCCGGAAACGCTTTCCACAATCTGCCCGGGATCCTCTCCCAATGCGACGTTGTTATGTCCATGCGTATGCATGGGATCCTTTTCTCTCTTCTGGTGGGCGTGGCAGGGCTGGGGTTGGCCTACGATCCGAAGGTTGAAGCGCTGCTGGCCCGTATGGGAATGAATGAATACGCATTACCTCCCGATCAGTGGAAGGCCGATGCCATCGCGGCGAAACTCATGGATTTGCGCTCCCTGGATGCGAGCCAGAGGATCGATATATTCGTGCGACAGATGCAAACGAAGGCCAGAGAAAACGCAGTAATAGCCTCGAGGCTAATATGCAAGGAGAAAGAGCCACTGAGAATGCTCGAAGTTGGCATCCGGCAGATCGCCTTGCGAAAGGTCCTTCAAACGCTGGAGCTGCAGAAGGAACTCGAGGCCAAGATGCGGCAGGAGAAAGCTCTGCAGTCAGAGATTGAGACCTATCAGCAGATGCTTCGCGATCAAGCCGCCCGGATCGATGCTCTTCACGAGCATCTCCATCGCCAGCGGCGGGAGAGTGAAAAGGCGATGGCTGCGATGCGCCGCGGTCTTAACGCTTCCAAGCAAGAGTGGCAAGCGGCATTGCAACGCCTCGAGGAGCATCGCGACGAGCTCATACTGGAGCGTGACAGTCTTCAGCGTCAACTATCCGAACTTCGCTCAACGATCGCAGTCCGGCTCATGGCGAAATATTGGGAATGGGCCCGAAGAGCCTTCCCGATGGGATCACGCCGCCGGCGCCTATATGCACTGGCCCGAAGGGGACTGGGACGACTTGCGAGGCCTGGAGCCACGCGCTGGGGGGTCCAGGCAAGACCTCATGCCAAGGGTAAGGGCGCAGAGGGAGCGCAAGATGATGCATCCCCCCCTTTGAGGGGATCGTTGCCGATCACAAAAGAGACGCTATCCGGCCTGGTGGAAGAAGCGATTGGGGAGGGGAGGAGAAAGGCGCTCCTGATACTCTCTCCAACCCCCTATGACCTCTCGGAGGGACAACGATCTATTCACCTGGCGCGCGAATTCAGCTGGCAAGGCTTCTTGGTTGCCCTGCTTTACTGGGAATGGCATCCAGATTCCGGAGCGGGCATCCGGATGCCCGATGAAGGCATCGTAGAGATTCCGCTAGACCCATTCCTGGCTGCGCCTGAGCCCATTATGAGCGCCCTCGAGGGGCTGGAAGAATGCGTGCTCCTGATGGAATTCCCTTATCCCGGTTTCTTTGAAGTGCTGGCTCTTGCGCATGCCGCAGGCTGGATTGTGCTTTATGACGTGGTGGACGATTGGAAGGGGTTCCATGCTGTCGGCCAAGCGCCCTGGTATGACGAGGCCTTTGAGAGACATCTGCTGGTGTCCGCGGATGCGGTACTGGCTGTCAATTCCTATCTGGTGCATCGAGCGGCCGTCATGGGCCGTTCGGACGTTTGGCTCGTGGCGAATGGATGCGACAAGGCCTTCGCCGAAGTAGACCAGCCGAGGAGCCTGGAGCGGGGTGAGATCACGCTGGGCTATTTTGGCTACCTCTCGCCAGCCTGGTTTGATTGGAGCCTTGTCAAGAAGACGGCGGCAGATAACCCCTCATGGCGCATCTACCTGATTGGATATGGGGATGACGGGCATGCTTCGGAGCTTCCAGCGAACATTCGTTTCTTGGGAAAGAAACCCCGAACGAGCCTGGCTTCCTATGCGCAGAATTGGGATGTGGGGATGATCCCATTTAAGGAGGGGCGGGTTTCTCGGGGCGCGGATCCAATTAAATGCTACGAGTACTTGAGCCTTGGGCTGCCCGTCGTCGCTACGGGCGTTACGCCGCCAGATGGCGCCGCTTCATTCGTCTTCCAGGCGGAAGGCCCAGAGGACTTCGCCGCGAAAGTTCGCCTTGCGAAGAAGGCGTCGGCGGAAAATCGTGATCAGAGGATTGCCTTTTCCAAGGAATGTCTATGGTCCGCAAGGGTGGAGGAGATCCTTGGAGTTCTTCAGAGAAGCGAATCCCGCATTGCTGAGAAGCGAGAGCTATTTAAGGGTAGATAGTGCGGATCATTTTTGTCTACAAATTCCTGACAATTGGCGGCGTTGAGGTAGTACTACGCACCCGACTTGAAGCGTTAGGGCAATGGGGAATTCGCGCCGACGCATGGTTCTTGTCCTATATCGATGGGGCCAAGATCCTCGATCCAAAGGATGCGAATGTGTTTATCGGGGACGTGGCCTCATTAGGAGACCATCTCACCTCGCATGATTACGATGTGCTCATTTCTATTGACACAGAAGAGATCTTCCCCCTCGCGCGGCGGCTCGAAGGTCGTCTGCACTTTATTCTTGAATCCCACAGCCCCTATCGCGAGAATCTCGCCTATTTGCAGGAGATAGCGGATTTGCCACTGTGCGCCATCTTCGTGCCCTCTGCGCATCAACGATCTGTTGTGCGTAAAATTATTGGGAGTGATGAGCTCATCACCGTTGTGCCCAACCCGCTTTCGGAATCTTTCATGGGCGCTCTGAGGCCATTTCAAGCATCCCATGAAGTGCCCATAATTGCCTGGATAGGACGGCTGGATTATCTCAAGAACTGGAAGGAATACTTCGCCATCCTCTCCCAACTTCAGCGGGCCGATGTGCCTTTTGAGGGATGGTTAATCGGCCGCTCGACACAGCCGGAGATACCGCAGCAGGTCTATCGTCTGGCCAAGCGCAGGAACCTGCTGCCCCGGCTGCGCTGGTTCAGTAACTTCCCTTACGACCGGGTGCCCATCCTTCTGGATGCAGTGCGCTCCACGGGAGGCGTTGTGGTCTCGACTTCGCGCGGAGAATCGCTGGGTATGAGTATTATCGAGGCGATGGCGAGAGGTTGCGCCGTCGTGGTGCCTAACCGAAGTCCTTTTACGGAATACATCCAGGATCGGCATAACGGCCTAACCTACCCGCTGGGCAATGCTTCGAAAGCTGCAGAGCAGATTGGAAGTCTATTGAGAAACGTTTCTCTGAGGCAGTCCTGCGGCAATGCCGCCAGGCATTATGCACTCAGCCAACACGCTCCAGAGAAGGCTCTCCCATTCTTCGTTCTCAAGTTGCGGGAAGCAATAGCCATGTGAGGGATGGGATCCCACAATTCGTGCCATGATGGAGGCTCGCCGTCTCGCTGTCCCGAAGCGGAGAATGCAGGTGCTTTTCTTGCCTGCATCTTGGAGCGGATGTGTGGAAGTCAAACTGACCATGGAAGAGCGCCTTTCGGGCGTCCTTTTCAGCGCGGAACGCTGCAAAGGCTAGCCCATGGGTACTAGCCAATAGCCCTTATGGCTCATTCCCTGGTATTAGAAATGGCGCTATTCTACGGATTGGCATAAAGGCAATTTGAGATAGAGAAACTCGAGAGAAGGAGTTGTCATGGAGAGATTTTCCGAAGGCAGGTCTATTCCGAAGTCTAAGAAGTCCAGGGGCAACGACCGGCGCCTGTTCCTTATTACTTTGGGGGTAGGGATCGGAATTGGGGTTGTCTTAATGACCATCGTAGGTTTCGGTTTGTGGGGGCTCCGTTACGTTTGCGTCTATGGAATCGATTGCCCGCCAGCCCAGGCCATAATGGTCGTTCCCCCAACGGAAGTCATGGCGCCCATTTACCCCACATGTGAGCCGATCATCGTCACGGCAACGCCCTCGCCCACTGCCACTCAGGATATTTCGGCGACCGCAACGGCAGCCTGCGCAAGCTTTAATGAGCAATTCCCCGGTACGCCGTGTCCCAGCCCTCCCACGCCTTAGGCGGCCCAGGTTTGCTGCCATGACCGCTGACGTGGACCGACGGGCGCTACGCCTTATGCCAGCCAAAGAACGGCTTGGCTGGGTGGCGATGCGGGACCTTGTGGCCTGCACGGGGCCCGGCGAGCAAGCCGAGCAGGATCTTGTCGTTTTGATCCTCGCGCGCAACGAGGGAGGAGTCCTGGAGAATACCCTTTCGAACCTTGTCCCTTGCCTGGGCGACCCCGCCTGTATCCATGTGGTTGTGGACCACTGCGTCGATTCGACGGCCAGCATTGCGCGCAAGGCGGGTGTTACGCTTCACCTGCGTTCCCATGGCAGGATGCAGGGGAAGGGTGCCGCCATGGATTGGTGGGTGCAGCGCACAAAGGGCACGATGCCCGCCGATCAGATCATTATCGTCCTCGATGCGGACAGCGTGGTTTCGGATGGGTATTTCGAAAGAGTGCGTTGGCGCTTTTTCCAGGGAGCGGAAGCTCTGCAGACGATCGTCTCCCCGCGAGTGCGATCGGGGTCTCCCATATCGCGAATGGCTGCGCTATCGGAAATCGTGGATCAACGCGTCAATGACAAAATCCGTGCGCGGCTGGGATGGTCGGTGCGGCTGCGAGGCACAGGGATGGCTTTCCGGCGTCACATCCTGGAGTCTTTCTCGCCTTTATTGCGGACCACGACCGAAGACATCGAGCTCTCCCTGCTCTTGGCAAGGCATGGCGTGCGAGTCTTCCATGAGGAGGACGTCTTCGTATGGGATCCCAAACCTGAGCACGCGCAGCCAGCGATTAGGCAACGGGCGAGGTGGCTCCGTGGCCAATATCAGGTGCTTCGTTCCTATCCCGCAGAGATTGTCCGCATCGCCCTCTCTGGATGGGGAGGCCTTACATTGCTGGGTTCCCTATTGTTGAGGCCAAGATCTCTTATCTTCCCTTTTCAGATGCTGGCCGCTCTCATTGGTCTCCTCGTGGGGCTCAGGGAGGGGATGAACGCTCTATGGCTGTTGGCCTCATCACTCGCGGCGCTGCCATTGGCCTTCTACGCCTTCTCTCTCCTTTATGGGCTTCGATTCATCCCGGATCGTGGTGCAACGCTTTGGGCACTCGCCAAGGCCCCTGTCTATATCTTGCTGTGGATTCGGACAGTGGCGCTGGCGCTCGTGACGGACAGTGACTGGCTTCGGAGCCGCCCGATTGTTATGGATTCGATTCCGAATGAGCCGTGATGGACGCGCCGAGATGTCCACCCGCAGGTCATTTAGGCAGGCGCCCGCCTACATTCCCATCCTCCTCGCCCTGCTCGTCCCTCTCTACATGCTCACATTTGCCGGCTCTTTTAGGGCGGACGATGAGCATATCTTGGCGGCGCGATCGCAAAGCCTGGCGATCTGGGGCATGGCGTCCGAGCCCCAGGTTTATGGGAATACGCGTGTCCAGACTTTAATCCCATACGGCGACCAAGCCACCCAAATCGAGCCGGCGCAGGCCTTTCTTGGCTCCTTTCTCTACAAGGTGGGGATCCAATTGGGGGCGGGTGGGGCGAAGGCCCTTTTCCTTCTGAACGTCTACCTCACCGCTCTTACGGCTGTCGTTGTATTCCTCATGGCCCAGGAGATCGGATTTGGAGGGGATGTATCCGCTTGGTGCGCTGTGCTTTTTGGGGTTGGGACGATCGCCTGGCCCTTTGCCACCACATACTTCCGGGATCCCTTGGCGATGTTCCTCAGCGCAGTGGCCGTCCTTGGGTGGGCGAGAATTGAAGGGAGGAGCGAAGCAGGGCTAGCGACAGGGATCTTGCTCATGCTCGCAGGCACGCTCGGGGGCATTCTGGCAAAGAACAGCGTCGCGGCGATCCTGCCGGCTTTCATGGCCGCTGCAACAACCCTGTGGGCGTTTCGTACGAAGCCGCGTGGGGTTGCTAGACGAGGCATCGTCGCGGCCCTCCTGATGCTGGTCCTGCCGGTTACGCTTTCGCTGCTTGTGCCAGAGCAAGGTGCATTCGCTCGTTTTCATTGGGGCTATTATCGGCAATTGGCAGGCTATTTCGCCGAAGGCTTGAAACTATCGCTGCTTGAAGCGATGGCAGGGCCGTTCTTGAGCCCATCCAGGTCCCTCTTTATCTTCTCTCCCGTGCTTCTGCTCTCGCTTGTAGGAGTGCCCAGATTCTGGAGGCAAAAACCAGGCTTCACAATACTCTCCTTGGCCTTCGTCCTTCTTATCGCTATAGGCCAGGCCCTTTTCTATCGGCAGGCATGGGCCGGGAGTTACGCGCCTGGCCCGCGATTTATGCTCCCCGCGTTACCCTCCCTGGCTGTGCTTATGGCGCCGACGTTGGAGATCCTCCTGCGAGGCAACCCGAGGCGGGGAAAGGCCATTTTGCTGGCCGCCCTTACTCTAGGCGGCCTGGTTCAGATTGGCGGTGCGCTTGTCTCCTGGAATCTTGTGACGCTCGACTGGATGTCGCAGGGCTTGGATCCCTTTGCTTCAGGCGCGGCCTGGGACATCCGCTATCTGATCATCCCGGGATTGGTTCAACGGCTCGCACGCCCGGCTTCATGGACTTCGGCGTGGATAAGGCTCGCTCAGGTCGGGGACCCTCGATTGGCACCTTGCGTCCTCATCGTCATGGGCGTCTTGGCTTTGGCTGGTGTCCTGCTGTGGAAGGTCGGGCGAGATGCTTCTCTTGCGCGCCGATACAGAGGAGCCATCGCAGCTTCGGGGATCGCAGCAGCGGGGTTGCCTATTTTGATGCTACTTGCCCTATTTCGAGGAGACCCGTATTGGGGGGAAGGGATGCCTGCGTATCAGCAATCGATGGAGACCATCCGGGCAGACCTCGAGGAGAGCGACGTCGTTCTCATCGATTCCTATGGAACGACACTCTGGCGCTATTGGATGGATCATTGGCGTGATCCGGTCCGTTGGTATTCCCTGCCCTACGAGATTCCCGGATCCTCGGCGGGATCGCCCACCCCAGCCACGCGAGACCTCCTCGATCGGCTCCCGTTGGGCCATGCCAACATCTGGTACGTTGTCACAGAAGACGCGCCCGATGTGGATTTCTCCCAAGAAAGAGCCTGGCTGGATGAGCGATGCGAACTGGATCGGCAAGCAGCATGGGATGGCCATCCTGCGATCCGCGTGCGCCGATATGTGTTTTGCGCGAAGGTAGGGCCATAGATCCCCTCCTGTCACCCGACCGCGCCTAGAATCTCCCGCTGCTTCTCATCTCAAGAGGGAAAATTACGGCAGGGGCAGGCCGCCCTTGGCCTGGACCATCATGTAGGCGGCCCAGGCACGATCGAGGAGGTCATCGGGGCAAAACTGAAGGGGATCCTGGTTGCAGGGGGGCAGGATGCCTTCGTGGAAAGCGGCTTCGACCCAGGCGGCGTACCAGGCGTCGGGGTCTACATCAGAGAAGATGCCGCTAGGAGGAGGGGGCTGGTAGTCGGTGCCGTTCTTGACGCGCAGGAA
>Ga0190360_1001448_pt1 | contig 12272 bp, 9 predicted proteins | sample 48721834_MG_FD_161271 | JGI IMG/M metagenome (GOLD analysis project Ga0190360, IMG submission 161271) | Hydrothermal vent microbial mat bacterial communities from Southern Trench, Guaymas Basin, Mexico - 4872-18-3-4_MG | ecosystem: Environmental > Aquatic > Marine > Hydrothermal vents > Microbial... | reverse complement strand
CATTAATAAGCCAGTGGCTATTTTTCTTGACGGCACTCCAATAAGCATTCCAACAGTTCAAGAAGTTATTCCAAATGGTAGAGCAGTGATTACTGGTAAGTTCTCTATAATAGAAGCAAAGGAATTAGCTGAACGTTTGTCAGCCGGAGCCTTGCCTGTTCCTATTGAATTGCTTTCTCAGCAAAAAATTGGCCCAAGTTTAGGAAAAGTATATTTAGAAAGAAGTTTTTTTGCTGGACTTTTGGGTTTATTGTTGGTAATGGCTTTCCTTATTTATTTTTACAGAAGAAAGGGTATTGCTGCTTGCTTAGCTTTGATGGTATATGCTTTGATTGTTTTGGCAATTTACAAGTTAATCCCAGTTACCCTGACTTTAGCTGGAGTAGCAGGCTTTATTTTATCTATTGGTATGGCTGTTGATGCTAATGTTTTGATTTTTGAAAGAATAAAAGAGGAGCAAGCTTTAGGAAAAGAGCCTTTGATTGCTTTAAAAGCAGGTTTTCAACATGCTTGGACAGCTATTAGAGATAGCAATATTACGAGTTTAATAATTTGTTTTATTCTTTATCAATTTGGAACAGGCTTAGTAAAGGGATTTGGATTAACTTTAGGTATAGGAATATTAGTGAGTATGTTTAGTGCAATGGTTGTAACTCGTTTGTTTTTGGAAATGGGTTTAAAAAGGTTTTTTCCTTCTAAATAAGAGTTTGTTTGAATAATTTAAGAACTTCTATGTTAAGTTTGTCTTCTGAACAAGAACATAAGATATTAAAGTTTTGGCAAGAAAACAAAATTTTTGAAAAATTAAGAGAAAAGAATAAAGGTAAGGAAAAGTGGTCGTTTTTGGACGGGCCAATAACTGCTAATAACCCAATGGGGGTTCATCATGCCTGGGGAAGAACATATAAAGATCTTTTTCAGAGATATAAAGCAATGAAAGGTTTTGATCAGAGGTTTCAAAATGGTTTTGATTGTCAGGGATTATGGGTTGAAGTAGAGGTTGAGAAGCAATTAGGTTTGAAAAATAAAAAGGATATAGAAAATTTGGTTCCAAATAACAGAGAAGCATCTATTGCTAAGTTTGTTGAGTTGTGTAAGCAAAGAGTAAAAAAGTTTTCCAAGGTTCAGACTGAACAATCAATTAGATTAGGTCAGTGGATGGATTGGGAGAATTCATATTATACAATGTCAGATGAGAATAATTATGCGATTTGGCATTTTTTGAAAAAATGTAAAGAACAAGGCTTGATTTATAAAGGTAGAGATATTGTTCCTTGGTGTCCAAGATGTGAAACAGCAATTTCTCAGCATGAAATTTTAACTGGAGATTATAAAGAAATTGAGCATGATTCGATATTTTTTAAAGCACCTGTTGTTGGTTTAGAAAATACATATTTTTTGGTTTGGACAACAACTCCTTGGACAATCCCAGCAAATGTTGCTTTAGGAATAAACAGCAATTATATTTACGCACTTTGGGAGGATAAAAAAACCAAGGAAAAATATATATTCCTTTATAAAGGAGAAAACAAAAGAATCCCCCAAAGGGATGGCAAGCCTTTAAAAGAGTGGGTTGTTGAGAATACTGGAAAAGATTTAGAGCTAGAAAGGGAAGTTGAAGTTTCAGAACTTTTGACTTTTAAGTATGAAGGAGCATTTGATGATCTTGAAATGGTGAAAAAAGCAAGAGAGGAAAATCCAGAAACATTTCATTCAGTTGTTGATGTTGGAGAAATTGTTAATGATGAAGAAGGAACCGGGATTTTACATATTGCTCCTGGAGCAGGGGATGAAGACTTTAAAATAGGTAAAGAATTTAAGCTTTCAGTTATTTCTCCAATTCAAGATGATGCTAGTTATAAAAAAGGGTTAGGAGATTTAACTGGTAAAAATGCCAAAAAAAATCCAGAAATAATTTTAGAAAAATTAAAAGAAAAAAATTTTCTTTTTAAGACTCATAGTTATTTACATCGTTATCCTGTTTGTTGGCGTTGCGGGGAAGAGCTAGTTTGGAAAATTGCTGATGAGTGGTATATTTCAATGGAGGGATTAAGAGAAAAGTTAATACAAATAGCCAAGACAATAAAATGGATACCACAATTTGGTTTAGAAAGAGAATTAGATTGGCTGAAAAATATGGATGATTGGTTGATTAGTAAAAAGAATAGATATTGGGGTTTAGCTTTGCCAATTTATGAATGTAAGAATTGCGGCAATTTTGAAGTTATTGGATCAAAAGAAGAATTAAAACAAAAAGCAGTTGAAGGTTGGGAGGAGTTTGAAGGCCATTCGCCCCATCGACCTTTTGTTGATAAGGTAAAAATTAAATGTCCTGTTTGCGGGAATGTTATTTCAAGAATTGCTGATGTTGGTAATCCATGGTTGGATGCAGGAATAGTCCCATTTTCAACTTTAAGGTATTTCTCTGATAAAAAATATTGGCAGCAGTGGTTCCCTGTTGATTTTGTTTGCGAGTCTTTTCCTGGTCAATTTAAAAATTGGTTTTACTCTCTTATTGTAATGAGCACTGTTTTAGAAGGGGTTGCGCCAATGAAAACAATATTTGGTTATGCAACAGTAGTTGATGAAAAAGGGGAGGAAATGCATAAATCAAAGGGAAATACTATTTGGTTTGATGAAGCAGCAGAAAAAATGGGGGCTGATGTAATGCGCTGGCTATATTCTAAACAAAATCCTATTTATAACTTACGTTTTGGTTTTGGAGTTGCTGGTGAGATTAAGAGAAAACTTTTAAATTTGATAAATAGTTACACCTTTTTCACGACATATGTAAAAAAAGAAGAAATAGAAAATATAGATCTTTCAAAGTTTTCGGACAGCCTTTTAGATAAATGGATAGTTTCTCGGTTTAATAATTTAGCTATTAAGGTAAATAAATATTTAGATAGTTATAACTCAGCAAAAGCAGTTAATGAAATAGAAGAATTTTTCTTTAAAGATTTATCTTTGTGGTATATAAGAAGGTCTAGGAAGAAATTTAAGTTAGAGCAGGGGAATGAACAAAGGGAAAAAGCAATTTGTACCCTTTATTATATACTGATAAATTTATCAAAACTTCTTGCTCCAATAATACCTTTTTTTGCTGAAAGTTCTTATTTAGAATTGAAGAAAAAAGATATGCCAGAATCTGTCCATCTTTGCGACTATCCTCAGGGTAGGGAAGATTTAATTGATAATGAGTTAGAAGAAAAGATGAAAGCAGTTAGAGATATAGTTGCTTTATGTTTAGCTGAAAGAAAAGAAAAGGGAATAAAAGTTCGTCAACCTTTGAGTAAATTAGTTATAGACAATCAAACAATAAAAGAGGAGGAGTTATTAGGTTTAGTTAAAGATGAAGTAAATGTTCTTGAAGTAAAAATAGGAGATTCTTTTGCTTTAGATACAGAAATTACCCCAGAATTGAAAAGGCAAGGACAGCTGAGAGAAATAATTAGAACTATTCAGAAAATGAGGAAACAAGCAGGCCTTGTTAGAGAGGATATAATTGATGTTTATTGTGGAGGAGAAGAAAGGTTTGTTAATTTCTTGGAAAAGAATAAAGAAGAAATAAAAAAAGAGATATCTATTCATGATATCTTTTTAAAAGATAATCCTCCTTATCTTGTTAAAGAAGAAATTAATTTTGATAAAGGAAAGGCCTGGATAGGAATTAAGAAATTAAATAAATAATTATGTATAAAATTATTCAAAAAAGAAAAATTTTAGTTGGTATTTCTCTTTTCTTTTGTTTAGCATCTGTTTTAATTTTGATTTTATTTCCTCCACGATTAGGAATTGACTTCCAAGGAGGGACAATGATTGAGATAGAAAAAGGTGACCTAACGATTCCCCAGATAAAGGATAAATTAAGTTCGTTTGATTTGGGCGAAATTAGGATACAAGCAACTCAAAATGATACTTATGTCTTAAGAATAAAAGAAATTGATGAACAGCTTCATCAGGAGATTTTAAAGCAATTAGGGAATCCAACAGAAATAAGATATGAAATTGTTGGACCTGTTATTGGAGAAGAAGTAAAGTCTAAGTCAAAGGTAGCAATTATTCTTGCTTTGATTTTGGTTTTTCTTTATATTGTCTGGGCTTTCCGAAAATTGTCCCGTATTTTTAAGCATCAGGAATCTTGGCGTTATGGAGTGGGAGCTATTATTGCTTTAGCTCATGATATGTTAATAATGTCAGGATTTTATGCTTTATTAGGAGTTTTAAAAGGAGTAGAAATAAATACCCTTTTTGTTGTTGCTTTATTAACTATTTTAGGCTATTCAGTTAATGATACTATTGTTATTTTTGATAGGATAAGAGAAAATACATTGCTTTATGGTAGGGAAAACTTTGAGGAGGTAGTAAATAGAAGCTTAAATGAAAGCTTAGTTCGTTCCTTTAACACATCTTTAACAACAATTTTTGTTCTCTTATCTTTAGCTTTTTTTGCTGGTTCAGGGATTCAAACATTTGCTTTAATTTTGATTATAGGAGTTATTTCTGGTACATGGTCTTCAATTGCTGTAGCTACTCCGTTTATTCTTAGTGGTAAAAAGAAAATTTCTTCCTAGATTATGCTTGGAGATATTTTATTGTTTTTCTTAGGTTTAATTTTCTTTCTAATTGGCAGTAAAAGGTTAGGCTTTACCCTTCAGAAGGTTCTAGGTTTTAAAATTCGAAAATATTTAGAATTTTTGAGCAAGAACAGATTTTTAGGATGCATTTTTGGTTTTATTTTAGCTTTTTTGCTTCAAAGTAGTTCTGCTGCCAATATTTTAGTTGTTGGGTTAGTTGGTGCAGGTTTAGTAAGCTTTTTAGGTTCTTTACCAGTTATTTTAGGTGCTGGCTTAGGATCAACTCTTAGTCCATTTTTAGTTGTTTTCAAAATAACAAAAATATCCCCCTTGATTATAATTATTGGGGGATTTTTTTATCTTTTTAGCAAAAAGGATTCTTTACAAAGAATTGGTAAAAGCTTATTTTATTTTGGCTTAATGTTTTTTGGTTTGGATTTGATTGGTCAGGTAGCAAAACAATTAGAACAGAGCAATTTATTTGTTCAGGTTTTTGAAAAAGATTATTTTTCCTTAATTCCTTTTTTGATAGCTCTTGTTTTTACTGCTTTAGTTCAGGCAAGCATTGTCCCAATAAGTATTTTAATTTTCCTTGCACAGCAAGGAGGAGGAATTAGTTTAAACGGGATAATTCCAGTTATTTTAGGGGTTAATGTTGGAACAAGTATAAGTGTTGTTTTGGTTAGCTTAAATGGGAGTTTATCAGGAAAAAAGTCTGCTTTAGCTGGACTCCTTTTTAAAGTTTTTGGAGCATTAATTTTTACCTTCCTTTTTCCTATTTATTCTCCTTGGTTAGTAAAATTGCAGATCCCACTTGCTTATCAAATAGTTTTATTCCATTTTATTTTTAATCTTTTTCTTGTTCTCTTTTTTATTTTATTAGACAAAAAAGTTGCCCTTTTAGTTGAGAAACTCTTGCCAGGCAAAGAAGAGCTTTACCTTATATTTCCAGTTTATTTAGATAAAAAATTGCTTGATTCTCCGGATAAAGCATTGGATGCTGTTAGAAAAGAGTTGTCAAGGATTGTTGCCCTTATTGTAAAGATGTTAGAAAAAACAGAAAAATTGGTTTTTGATTTCCAAAAATCTAATTATTCAGAAGTTAATTATATTGAGTTAGTTATAGATGAATTACATCATGATATCTTAGAATATCTTGATGGTTTAGATAAAAGTACGCTGACTAAGGAGCAAGCAAAAAGAATGATAGATATTTCAGTAATAGTGGACAGTTTGGAAAGAATAGGGGACAGGATATTGAATATAGTGAGGTTAGCTAAGTACAAAAAGGAAAAGAAAGTGGTTTTTTCCTCACAAGGAGAAAAAGAAATTAGGGAATTCTTTCGGATAATTAAGCAGGTTATCTGCGCCTTAGAGGTCGGTTTGTCTAAGTTAGATGGGGAAAGTTTAAGAAAAATATTAGATAAGAGCAGTGAAGTTGGAAAAATGTTTAGTCAGAGCAAAATTAAACATTTAGAAAGATTTTATCAAAGAGAGTGTGTTACAGCAGATGCAACAATTTTTAATAATATGTTGGTTAACTTTGTAGAGATTTTTAAGCATTGTTCAAAAATAGCTCAGCTGTAATATTGTCTATCCGTATTTGTCCGGAGTCTACCTCCGGGAAGTCGCTTCGGGAAGATCGGGAGATTGTAGGGTATTGACTTTTTTGTGATTTTTTGCTAAATTTAGACAATACTAACCGTTTTTTAAAATCAAAAACCAAAATCAAAGAAAGGAGGTTGATTATGGGAGGGCAAAAAGAGGAAGTAAAAGTGGCAAAGTCCACTAAGTTTTGTCAGAATTGTGGAGAAGAGATTGATGCAAAAGCAGAAATTTGCCCCAAATGTGGAGTTAGGGTAAAGCCAATGAGAGCTCTGAAAAGTCCAGGGTTAGCTGCTGTTTTGAGTGTTTTACTTATTGGTTTAGGACAGTTTTATAATGGACAGATCGGGAAGGGCTTTTTATTCCTGATCCTAGGTGCAATTTCAGCTTTTTTGACAACCTTTGTCATAGGTTTTATTACCACCCCTATCCTTTACGTTTGGAGTATAATTGATGCTTACAAAACAGCAAAGAAAATTAATGCCGGGGAAGAGGTTTGATTTTTAAAATTTTGAGAAAAGAAATTCGGGCAGAGTAAAACTCTGCCCTTTTTGTTTTCCTAAACTTTCCCGGAGTCTACCTCCGGAGACTACCTCCGAAAATGTTTTTCAAGGGAATTTAAGTTATCCACAGGAAACTCTTGCTTTGTGGGGGAAAATGGTATATAATACCAGTGTTGTGGAAAATTGTGGATAAAAGTGGGGAAAAGTAATAAATTTTGTTGATAAGTATGTTTATAGGAGAATACCATTATTTAATAGATGATAAAAACAGGCTTTCCTTACCAGTGAAGTTTAGGAAAGACTTTGCTAAAGGAGCTGTTATAACTAGAGGAATAGACAGCTGTTTAACTCTTTACCCTGCTTCAGAATGGCAAAAAGTTGCTGAAAGATTAGTTAGTTTGCCAACTAGTCAATCTAAGCCAAGGAGTTTTGCTAGGTTAATGTTAGCTGGAGCAATGGATGTAAAGGTTGACAGTCAAGGAAGGATAATTATCCCTGATTATTTAAAAAAATATGCAGGGCTAAAGAAAAAGGTAGTGATTGCTGGTTTATATAACAAATTGGAAATTTGGGATGAAAGTAAGTGGGAGCAAGATAAAAAGAAGATAGAGGCTTCGACCCCTGACATTGCTGAAACCCTTGGTGAATTAGGTATTTAATTTTATTATGATTCATCAATCTGTTCTTTTAAAAGAATCTTTGGATTTTCTTAACCCTAAGCCAAACGAAAATTTTATTGATGCTACTTTTGGAGCAGCAGGGCATAGCTTAGCTATCCTAGAAAAAACAAAACCAAAAGGGAAGGTTTTAGCAATTGACTGGTGGGAGGAATCAATAAAACACGGAAAGAGTTTAAAAGAACAAGAGCCAGAAATAAAAGAAAGACTTTTTCTTGTTGAAGGAAACTTTGCTCAGATTAAAGAATTTGTTGAAAAGTTTAAGTTTAAGCCAGTCAATGGAATTTTATTTGACTTAGGTTTATCTAGTGATATTTTGCAGGCAAGTGGAAGGGGCTTTTCTTATCAAAAAGATGAGATATTGGATATGCGCTACAATCAGAAGCAGATTAGCATTTTAGCAAGAGATATTTTAAATAAAGCAAAGGAGAAAGAGCTAGAAAATATTTTTAAGAACTTTGGAGAAGAAAGATTTTCTAGGAAAATAGCAAAAACAATTGTTCAGATAAGAAAAAAAGAAAAATTTTTAACCACTAAGCAGTTAGTTAGAGCAATAGAAATAGCTTTATACAAAAAACCAGATCAAAAAAGGGTTCACCCTAAAATTTTAGCCCGGATTTTTCAGTCTTTGAGAATTGCAGTTAATAAGGAACTGGAAAATTTAGAAAAAGCATTAGATAGTTCTTTAGAGATTTTGGCAAAAAAGGGAAGGATAGTTGTTATTAGTTATCATTCTTTAGAAGATAGAATAGTTAAAAATAAATTTAGGGAAGCAAGTAAATTAGGCTTGGGTCGAATTTTAACAAAAAAGCCAATTCAACCAACTGAAGAGGAAGTCAAAATAAATCCCCGGGCTAGAAGTGCTAAATTAAGAGCCATAGAAAAAATTTGATATATTTTAATTTAAACTATTATGACTCCTTTTTTGGAAAGAGAAGCAAAACAAAAATATTTTAAAAAGTCTTTGAGAATTAATTCTGTTTTGCTTGTTTTTTGTTTCTTTTTGCTTTTTCTAAGTTTTTTGTTTACTGTTTATAATCAAAACATTTTTCACAACTTAGTTATTCAAAAAAAAGAATTAAGTAATTTGAAAATAGAAAATGATATTTTAACTTCGCGTTTTTCAGAGGTTTATCAAATAGATAGATTGATTTCCCAAATAGAAAAACATTCTTTTGTTCAAGCACTTCCTTCTAATTGCTTAAAACTTAAATCTGTTGGTGGTGTTTTAGCAATTAGCACAGCTCCTAAAGGAAAATCAGTTTTTTATGAGGGCCTATAAGTATAATTCAAAGCGCCTTAATTTACTTGTTGCATTTGTCTTGGCTTGTTTTATAGTAATTTTAGGGCGCGTTTTTTATTGCCAAATTATTAATCCTCAGTCTTATGTTCTTGGAACTTCTTATCAGGAACCCTCAGGGTCATCACCTAGAGGGCGAATATATGTAAGCGATATTTCAGGGGAAAAAATTCCAATTGCTGTTAATATAACAAAGTGGAGATTAGTTGCTGACCCATCTAAAATTGACAATCCAAAAGAAGTTTTAAATAAGCTGTCTTCATATTTAAATATCCCTTCTTATTTTTTTGATGAAAATTCAAGTAAAGATAGCGAAGAGAACCAAGAGGATATGGAAAGATTTGAGGAGATGTTAGATGGTCTTTCAAAAAAATCGTCTCATTATTATGTTTTAAAGATCCTTGACACTCAAGAAAAAGAAGAAATTGAAAAATTAGATATTAAAGGGATTTTTTTCGAAAAAACATTAGGAAGATTGTGGCCAGAAGGGGAAGATTTTTCTCATATTACAGGCTTTGCCATTTTAGATGTTGATGGTATCAAAGGGCAATATGGTTTAGAAAAGTATTTAGATAGTCATCCAGGAAAAGATATTGAACTAACAATAGACAGAACAGTCCAGTTTTTTACTTGTTCTTTTTTAGAGCAGGCTATTAAAGATTATCGGGCAGAAGGGGGAACAATTATTGTTTTAGGTAAATATGGGGAGATTTTAGGAATATGTAATTCTCCAAGCTTTAATCCAAATGAGTACTTTAAAGTTGAAGATTTTTCTGTTTTTCAGAATATGGCAGTTTCAGGACTTTATGAGCCTGGTTCAATATTTAAGGTAGCAACAATGGCTGCTGGTTTAGATTCAAAAAGAATAACACCTGAAACCACTTATTTTGATAAAGGTTTTGTAGCCATTGGTCCAGAACCAGAGATTATTAGAAACGCGACAAAAGAATCCTATGGGACCCAAACAATGACGAATGTCTTGGAGAAATCTCTGAATACAGGAGCAGTTTGGGTTGCTCAGCAATTAGGTAAGGACTTGTTTAAATATTATTTAAAAGAATTCGGGTTTGGTAGTTTAACTGGTATAGAGCTTCCTGATGAAGCAAGAGGAAACATTGAGAATTTAGATAAACCAGGAGAAATATATTTAGCTACTGCTTCGTTCGGGCAAGGGATAACTGCTACTCCTCTTCAGGTGGCTAATTTTTTTCTGTTGGTTGCTAATCGGGGTAAGCTTTACCAGCCATATATTATTAAAGGTAATGGGCCAAAATTTATTAGAAATGTTTTTAAAAGAAAGCAAACCGGTGAAGAATTGGTTCAAATGCTTGTTTCAGTTGTTGAGAATGGTTATGGGAAAAGAGCTAAGGTAGATGGTTATCAAATTGCCGGGAAAACAGGAACAGCAGAGGTGCCAAAAGAGGAAGGAGGGGGGTATGGAGATAAAGTTATCCATTCTTTTGCTGGGTTTGCTCCAGCTCAGGATCCTCAGTTTGTTATTTTAGTAAAGCTTGATAATCCTCAAAAGGGTAAATTTGCTGACTCAACTGCTGCTCCAACTTTTGGTAAATTAGCCAAATTTCTTTTAAGTTATTATCATATTGCTCCTTAATTAAATTGAGAAAATATGTTTAGAAAAATTTTGCAATTTTTACTTAAAAAACAAGCAAGAAGGGTTTTAAAAAAAATAAATCCTATAATTATTGGTATTACAGGAAGCGTTGGAAAATCTTCAACAAAAGAAATGATAGCTTTAGGTTTGTCTGGATTTTTTAAAGTTAGGAAATCTTTTTCAAATTATAATAATGAAGTAGGTGTTCCATTAACAATTTTAGGAGAGGAATCAAAGGGGAATAATATTGCTAAATGGATATATGTTTTAGGAAAAAATAGAATAAAAAGAATAAATAAAGAAAACTATCCAGAAGTTTTGGTTTTAGAAATGGCCGCTGATCACCCAAAAGATATAGATTACCTTTTAAGCATTGTTCGCCCCCAAGTAGGAGTTTTAACTGCTATTGCTCCTTGCCATTTGAAATATTTTGGCTCAGTTGAGAAAGTAAAAAGAGAAAAAATAAAATTATTAACAGGTTTGGATACTAATGGCTGGGCTATATTTAATATAGATAATCCTTATTTAAGGGATATAAATTTTTCTTTGAAAAGTAAAACATTAACTTATGGATTTAGTGAAAGAGCAGAGGTAAGAGCATTAGAATTTCAGTTAGAGTATTCTTTTAAAGGAAAAACACCGAGAATTTTAGGACTACGTTTTAAGGCAAGTTGTTCTGGTAAGGTTATTCCTATTTTTCTACCAAATGTTATTTCTCAGAGCCTTGTTTATTCTGCTTTAGCTGCTTTAGCTGTTGGAATGACTCAGAATCTTAACCTTTTACGAATAGCGGAGCGTTTAAAGAAATACAAACCTTTGCCAGGGCGAATGAATTTAATTTATAATTCAAAAGGAATTTTAATTATTGATGACACTTATAATTCTTCTCCTTATGCAGTTAAAAATGCTCTAGATGATTTAGATAGAATTAAAATAAATGGGCAAAAATATCTTGTTTTGGGTGATATGTTGGAATTAGGAGATAAAGAAAAAGAATATCATTTAGAGGTTGGCCAGGAAATAGCTAAAAGAAAAGAATATTCTCTTATTGGTGTTGGAGATTTGGCTAGATTTTTTGTTCAAGGCGCAGAGCAGGCAGGAATAAAAAAAGACAACCTTTATTTTAAGGATAAAAAACAAGCCCTTACTTATCTTGTTCAGAATTTAAAGCAAGGGGATATAGTTTTAGTTAAGGGTTCAAGAGCAACAAAAATGGAAGATATTGTCCAGGGGTTAGTACAGTCAAAAAGATAAAAATTCTTTATTTGTTAAGTTTAACTGACAAAACTTGTGAAGATCCGTCTTTAGTCATTGTTACTCCATAAAGAATGTCAGCAGCCTGAATTGTTTGATGGTTATGAGAAACTACAATTAATTGGGTAGATTTGTTTACTTCTTTAAGAATTTGGGCTAGTCGGAGGGAATTTTGTTCGTCTAAGGCAGCGTCTACTTCGTCGTAAATAGCAAAAGGAGGTTTATTTAAACTGATTATTGCTGAAATAAGTGCTAAGCAGGTTAGTGATTTTTCTCCCCCAGAAAGTGATTTGGTGCTTTTGATTTTTTTGCCCGGAGGGTTTGTTTTAATTTCAATTCCTATATTATCTTTTTTTTCTTCTTCCTCTTCTTCAGAAGAGGATGTTTCGTTTCTCAAATTAACAATTTCTAAGCAAGCTTTTCCTCCTTGAAAGAGTAAATCAAAGTACTTTTGGAAAAGTTGGTTAATTTTTTGAAAATTTTCTTTAAATTGAACTTTAACTTTTTCTTGGAGGTGGGTAATTAGTTTATCTAAAGAGTTTATTGTTTGCTTAATGTCTTTGCTTTGTTCTTGAAGAAAGTTGTATCTTTCTAAAACTTTAGGATATTCTTTTTCAACATCAGGGTCTATTTCTCCAATAGCATATAATTCTCTTTTCATTCTTTGAATTTTCTGCTCATCTTGTTTTGAATTTATTGGAGTTTCAGAGAAGTTAGAATTAATAATTTTTTCAAAATTTTCTT
>Ga0190360_1001446_pt1 | contig 12278 bp, 10 predicted proteins | sample 48721834_MG_FD_161271 | JGI IMG/M metagenome (GOLD analysis project Ga0190360, IMG submission 161271) | Hydrothermal vent microbial mat bacterial communities from Southern Trench, Guaymas Basin, Mexico - 4872-18-3-4_MG | ecosystem: Environmental > Aquatic > Marine > Hydrothermal vents >... | reverse complement strand
AAAAGAAGTATGCAGATAAAAAAAGAACAGGAAAATGAGAATAATAAAAGAAAAAACTTGAAAAAAAAGCTCACTGATGAGTTAGAACCCCTGTTCAAAAGTAATGTAGAAGAAGACATGGCAGAGATGGGAACGTGGACAATAGTAGGAAGTGTAAACGTTGCCTCTTATATAAAAACTATGATCGCAGGTTCAAAGAATCTCAGATGCACAGTTTCTGACCTTGATTCTTTTATAGGAGCTTACAAGGATGAACTAAAAAGCACGAAAGCTAAAACGGTGATAAGAGCCCCCAATGCTTATGCATTTGGCAATATATCTATTTTTGAGTATCCGGGGTATGAGGGAGCAGATGTTATTATCAGAGATAACGGTGAAGTAATTTATACATTTTTTGTAGTATCTCCTGGCGTTTTTACTTTCAGTGAAATGAGGGCAAGAATCATTGTAGATAAAAAGCTTGTATCTGGACTAATAAAAGATTTTGATCTTAGCTTGAATATTCTGAAGGGGGTAAAGAAATGAAAATCATAAAAACAGGAATCCCTGGATTGGACGAGATGCTGAACGGCGGAATACCTGAAGGAAGAACAATTTTAATCACAGGTGCAACAGGTACTGGTAAAAGCACATTGGGCGTTGAGTTTTTGGTGGAAGGCATACGGAACTCTGAAAATGGAATTCTTATAAGCTTAGAGGAAGATTCAGAAGATTTGTACGAGGACTATCTGAATTTCGGCTGGGATCTAAAAAGGTTTGAAATAGAAAACAAACTCAGGGTGATAACTCCACCGATCCCACTGAAAATAGAAGAAGCAGATATCGACATCGACAATCTTGTAAATACAATTCAAAGGGCAGTTTCGGATATAAATGCCAAAAGGATGGTAATAGACTCTCTTTCTGTACTCACAGCTGGATTGAAAGAAAAAGAAAGCAGAAAAAAAATCCTGAAGCTTTCAACGTTACTAAGGGAGTTAGAATGTACGTCCTTAGTGATTTCTGAAGTCACAGAGGAGGAAGAGGAAAACTCGGACTACGGCGTAGGAGGATACATATTTCAGGGAATAATCTCTTTATACTACAAAAAGAAGGGCGCAGCAAGAATCAGGGGCATAGAAATTCGGAAGATGAGAGGAGTGGATCATTCTACAAAGACAAAAACTATAGAAATTACACCAGAAGGCTTAAAAGTATACTCTGAAGACTTTATTATATGAAACTGAGGTACATCCCTGTTATAGAAAGAGATGGCGCTTATCAGATGTCCTTAGATGAAGCTATAATGCTCTCGCTGATCGATGGAAGAGGAGAAAATACATTTAGACTGTATAGGTTCAAACCTTCATGCGTTTCAATAGGATATTTCCAGTCAGTTGAACAGGAAATTGACCTAAAAAGATGTAAAGAATATAGGATAGAGTGTGTAAGGAGGATAACGGGGGGAGGCGCTGTTTTTCACGATTATACTGGAGAAATTACGTACTCTATCATTTTAAAAGAAAAAGATTTTGGACATGGTATAGAAAAAAGCTACGAAGAGATATGTTTCTGTTTGGTAAAATCTCTTGAATATTTCGGAATAGAAGGAAAGTTCTCGCCTATAAATGACGTTCTTATAAATGGAAAAAAGATATCAGGATCTGCACAGACCCGAAAAAAAGGAGTTATCTTGCAGCACGGTACATTCATGTACTCTACAAACTTGAAAACTCTTTTCTCTGTTTTGAAGATTTCCGACGAGAAAATAAGAGATAAAATGCTTAAAAATGCTGAAGAGAGAGTAACAACTCTTGAAAAGGCTTTAAATAGAAAAGTATCTGAAAAAGAGGTTATAAAAGCTCTGGAGTTTGGATTTTCTTCAAAGTTCGATCTTGAAAAAGGAGAAATAAACAATCATGAAAAAGAACTGCTCTCCAAACTGCAGGAAAAATATAAAAGCGGGGAATGGCTTTTTGTGAGATGATTTATCCATCATGAATCAGATTCACGTCTCTACAGAGGAGGATCATCACTACCAGACTCCAATCTTTTTCACAAAAAAGTTTATAATAGCTTCACTTTATATAAATCATTATGAAAGAACAAATCACAGGCAAATCATTTATTTTTAAAAAACTGTCATTTTTTATTTTATGTCTGCTGTTCCTAAATTTAGGCTGCATAAGCCAGCCCGAAGTTGTGGAAAAGGGCTTACTGGAGGTAGGAGAAGAAAGCTACTATGCTCACAGCATGGCGGGTACAATTATAGGATACACCCATTACAAAGTAACAGAAACTACTCAGTACCAGAATGAAGAGGTCTTCGTAGTGGAAGCAGAAACATTTCTCGATCTTGAGGCAGGAGGACTTCCATGGAAGATGAGCTATAACGCAACAGAGTACTACACAGCAGCTCTGAATCCCAAATACTACAAAGTAGCCATATCTGTGGCAGAAAAAGAGTCCGAGATAGAGTGCAACTTTGAACAAAGGAAAGTAAAGGAAAAAATTCAGTCTCCGGATCTTTCAGAGGAAAAAGAAATTTCCATAGAGGAAAACACCTACCTTCTGGACAGCAACATGTTCCAGCACTATATTTTTCTCTTAAAAACACTTCAACCTCAGGAGGACAAAAAGGTGAAAATCTCACTTTTCATGCCTCAAGCAATGCAGAGTTCTGAGATTACCATCGAATTCCAGAAGGAGGATTCAGCACTGGGACAGTCCTGTATCTATGCAGAAGCCACTATTTTCCAGCAAGAACACAAGTTCTGGGTAACACCAGAAGGAAAGCTTTTAGTTCTGGAAATTCCCTCCCAGAGTTTCAGGACGGAACTTTCGGATGCCAGCATCAAAGAAAAAGTGGAGAGCGTTGAACTCATAGAACTTTTGAGTGCCCCTTCCAATGTGAGTTTTTATGACCCGATGTTAGTGGACTACCTGAAACTCAGGGTGACTACAGAGATTGTGGCAGAAACTGTGGACAAGAATTTTCTCTCCACGAGCTACCAGAACTTTTCTGGTACTACAACAGATTCCTCAATTGACGGTGTTTTTGAGATTTATACAGAAAAGTTTTCAGGTACGGGCGATCCTTATCCTCTTTCAGTGCCGAAGATATATCTCGAGTCAGAGCCAAAAATAGAATCAGATGATATCTCGATAAAAGCAAAAGCTGAAGAAATAACGCATGATTGCAACGACTCATGGGAAGCGTCCCAGAAGATCGCACAATGGGTTTTTGAAAACATAAGTTACAAAATAACAGGTGAGGGTGCAAAGAAAACTCTGGAAACAAGAGAAGGAGATTGCGGTCCTCACGCATATTTAATGGTAGCGATGCTTCGAAGCATTGGTATTCCTTCACGAATTGTAGGAGGAATAATGTACGCCAGAATGATGGGAGGGCCCTTCTTTGGACAGCACTACTGGACAGAGGTGCTCATAGAGGGGGAGTGGGTACCCTTTGATCCCACCATCGGAGAGTATGGTTACTTAGATGCCACACACGTGAGACTTTTCAAGATGGGAGGTATACAGAGCTTGGAAATAGAAGTCTTGGAGTACACACAACAGGAGCCCGAGATAAAAATGAAGGAAAGAGAAGCATTCCTGGAAATTGGGGAATACCGTAGGTATAGATTTATAATAGACGAAGTAGAGTTTGGCCACGCCGATTATAGAATCAAAAGTAAAGAAAGTTATGAAGGCCAGGAAGCCTTTTACGTGGAACTTTCCCTGGATCAGGACTTTAACAAGCTCGGCACACCTGTAAAGGTGGAACTGAAGGCTGGTCTTTACATAACGGGGAATGTTATGCCTCTTTTTTATCGAGTGGATGCTCTGGTGAACTCTGAGAAACAAACAATTGAGTGCAGAGTTTCTGAGGGTAAAGCCTACGATATGGTTACCGTGGGCGAAAAAAAGTACGAGGATGAGATAAACCTTGAGGAAGATACGTACCTAATGGGCAACAATATGATAGGGCTCTGGGCACTGATGTACAAATCTTTGCAACTAGAGGTAGGAGAGACCTACAAAATTCCAGTATTCTTCCCTGCAAATTTCCAAAAGTTTGTGGTAGATATTGAAGTCACGAGGATTGATACCGTTGTTGTGGCAGGAAAATCCTACGAGGTTTTTGTGTGCAACGTTCCACTCTTTAAAGAGATAGACTACGTCACAGAAGATGGGCTTCTGGTGAGAATTGATCTTCCGTCGCAGAATGGTTTCATAGAATTAATAGAATCAACGCACAGTTCTTATTGAGTCATTGTCTCTACTGCTCTTCTCAAAGCTGCCCTTGCCAATAATCTTGTAGAATCCAGTATTGGCAGAGATGAATCTTCCTGAGTCACTAACAGTGGAATCTCAGTACAGCCGAGAACAACAGCGTCGCAATCCTGGTTTTTTAATCTGTCGATTACCTCCTTAAAATATGCACGAGCCTCAGGAGTAAAATTGCTATAAACAAGTTCATCAAAAATAATCCTATTGATACGTTCCCGATCCTTCACCTCGGGGATCTCGTACTCAATATCAACAGCAGCAAGTTTATTAGGGTAAACTGAACCCTCCATCAGATAGATTGTACCTATAACTCCGAGACATTTATAGTCCCGACGTTTTGCCTCAGCAGCAACTTCCTCAGCAATATGAAGCCATGGAATTGGCGATTTCTTGACAACAAGATCAAATGCCTGATGGATCGTATTGTCAGGACATATCGCGAAATCTGCTCCAACTCTTGCCACTTTGGCTGCTGAAGACAACATTAGATCAGCTACCCCTTTCCAATCGCCGACATCTATATATCGCATGTATTCGCTAAGAGGAAATGTATGCATGGTAACTTCAGGATGTCTATGTCTCCCCATAAAATCTGCTCCTTCTATACAGATCGTTCGATAACAGAGAGCTGCTCCTTCTGCGCTACATGCAACTATCCCTATATGTTTAGTCATACTTTTTCCTCATTTTAACTATGTCCATTACTTATATAAGTATATACCCCCCTTATTTTTAACTTTTGTGGCAATCTCTGGGATATAATTTCCATTTCACAAGATTAGATCAGTTCGCCCCCTTGATAGCAAAACATTTATAAAAGAAGCTTTCTTACTCTTTCTCCATGAAAATAATTTCTTTTACTGATGATTATGCAAAAAAAGTTGTTGATATGAACAAGAGAAGCCAGGAAGGATGGCCCACTGGCTTAGACGAAGTAATAATAGATGAAAGAGACATATTAGACTGGTATAATGAATCGAAATACATAGAATGGTATTTAGCAGAGGAAGATAACAAAATAGTCGGAATCTGTACCTTTGTTGAAAACGACAAGGACACTGTGTATCTTGAATTTTTAAATGTTGATCCGTTATATCACGGACGCGGATTTGGAAAAGAATTGGTAAAAAAATGCGTGGAAAAAAGTATAGAACTCGGATACAAGAAAGTAACTCTGGGAACATGGGCAGGGAACATGAAAGCTGTTCCCGTATACAAGAAATGTGGTTTCTTCTGGATCCCTGATACTGACGTAGATATGGTCAGTTTTATACCTCTCGTTGCAAAACTAGAAAAGGACTGGTACAACTCGCTTCAGAAAAAGATAGAGGTTAAAGAGGACGAATATGAAAAGTTTGGAGAAAAAATCTGGAGTTACAAATTCAAAAATTTTAAAGTTTATATAGACTCTGAGAATTCATCTATTTGCGGTATCGAAAAAAAGAATTTCAAGGCTTTGATGTACTCAAAAGACTCCAAGATAATTCTTGATCTTGATTTCAAAGGATTCGTAATTCTTGATGATAAAAAAATAGAGATCGATGGAAAGAAAAACATTGAAAAAGAAAGTAAGAAAGAGAAAGAATTAGTATATATAATTTCCAATGGAGAATCAATAAAACTAGAATGCAAAGTTGTTAAAAAAGAGATCAATGTTTCTTCGTACCCTGAGAATCTCTATTTTAATAAGAAAAAATCAGAGTTTTATATCATAATCGAAAATAAAAAAGAAGATTCAGAGATAAATATAGAATCAGAACTTTTTTCGAAAAAAATTGATATTAAAAAGGGAGAGAAAAAAGGAGTTAAGATAGATGTAGAGTTTCCGAAAGAAGGCATATACCCTGTAAAGATAGATGAAAAGACATTATACCTGAGATATGTTGAAGATTTTCTTGTTCATGGAGAAAATGAAAAATTTTATATCGATAACAGTAAATTCTCCTGTAAAATTGATCTTAAAGGAGGAAAACTAACTTTTTATGACAATGAGAAAGTTTTTGAAATAGAGGAAAGAATAATAGGATACCCCCCCTCAAAAATAAAAGATTCGAAATTTAACTATGCAATAGAAGGAAAAAAAGTAAAATTTTACATAGAAGAGTTTTCAAAAGAAATTGAGCTTGAAGATTGTTTAAAAATAGGATATAAAACAGATATTCCCATAAAATTCAGAATAAATCCAAAGAATTTTGAAAAAATGATTTTACCTGCTGAAAAAATAGTAGAAGTAAACAGTGCAGAGGTCGATTTCGGAGCCTTTAAAAAATTAAAGGAGAACTGGATAGAGTATAAAAAAAAGAATAAGACTCTCCATATAGAATGGGAAAATTCCAAAAAAGTTCAAACATCTGGATGGCGATCCGAGATCCTCTTTGAAAAAGATAACACTTTAACTCTCTCTTATTTAAAAAAAGAGACTCCTGATCTTAAAGACTGGTTTGATATAGAGATAAATCCCAAAGTTATAGAAAATGATTTTGAAGTATCGATAAAAAATCTGATAAACAAAAAAATCGAAGGAAAATTAGTATACAATGGAGAACACAGTTTTGTTTTGAGATACAATGAAGAATTTAAGAAAAAATTTTCTGAAACTCCTGAAAAACTGCAAAGAAAGAAAATAAAGATCTCTACAGATAAGTTTGACATTGAAAAAGATATCGTTCTGGCAAAATTCAGGGGCAATATAGATTTCAAAGTATCGCCAGAGTATGCTGGGTCTATCTATAGTTTAAAGAAAGATGGAAAAGAGGTATTATTCTCTACATATCCTTCTCCTAGGGAATTTATATGGTTCAATCCATTCTATGGAGGAATATTTCCAACAGTATCTAAAAAAGAATGGCAAATGCCCCCTTTAAGAAAAGAAAAATTTAAAATGAAAAAAATAAAAGATGGATACAAGCTTTCCACTATTATTAATACTAAAAAGCTAAAAAATCTCTCTTTAGAATGCTTCTATATAAAAAAAGGAGACGTATTAATCCCAAGAGTTATACTGAAAAACAACGCTTCGTTCCCGCAAAAAGTTTATTTTGGATTTGGCATCTTTTTAAATGCAAAAAATCCACTGTTATGGTATATGGACAATGGAATAAAAAACAGGAAGAGTACACTTTTCGAGTTCTGGACAAAAACAGACTGGGCGTGTGTAGAGGACAAAGATCGCTTCATTACCTGTGTAGGAGATATAACTGCCATGTCTTTTGGAAGATACGGTATGCATTTTGCAGCAAAAAAAGAAGCAGTTCTGTTTCCAGATGAGTCTAAGGAAAATCGAGTTATCCTGAGAGTATATAATAATCTTGAAGAAGCTAAGGAGATGTATCTCTTAAAAGATTTAGATATCTGAGGCTGATCTTTAAATCCTCGAAAGATTTCATTTCCAATGTCATCGGTCTTTTTTCATTTTTGATAATGTTGAACTCTATATTCCCTTTTCCTAATGGCAGGTGCGAGTCTGCATCTCCAAAATTATCATGAAGATGAAGAAGAACAAGGTCTTTCCCTAAAATATCTATAGCCCTTTTTAAATCAATTCCCCATGTGTTTGCATGCCCGAGATCAAATACATACTTCAAAAAATCAGAGTTTATCTCTTCTTTTATTTTAATATAATCCTCAGGATATTTGATCAAGACTCTATCTCTTTTTTTCTGCGAGTTCTCAATTCCGATTAATATTCCATAATCTTCTCCTTTTACTACCAAATCTTGAAGAGATTCTTTTAGAGAAACCCGTGCCCTTTTGAGATAGTTTTCCTTAAGATCGTGCGTTAAATAACCGCAGTGCACTACAAAGACTTTTGCTTCAATATCCTGTTTATATACAAGATCCAATGTTTTTTTTAGAGTTTTCAGGCTCGCTTCTCTTATGAAATCATTTAAAGATGCTAAATTGATGTCAAAGATGGGTGAATGCACAACAGTAAACTCAAACTCGGATTTTATCTCTTCTTCAATTAGATCTGATCTTATCTCGGCAAAATCCAGCCCCAATCTTTTGAATCCTTCCAGGGATTTATTTAAAGGAAGATCGATCATTGTACTCGCACCTATCATCTCAATTCCCTCTTTACTATAAATAATCTCAAAATAGTCTTTAAATTTGTCAGAACAGCTATTATTATCAGGGCATAATAAACTCTGTTTATTAAACTGAATAAAAAGATTATAAACAATCTGAAATCTCTTGTCATTGGGATATATTTCAAAATTCCCTCGTTATCAAAACTGTATTCTTTTCCTGTTAGTGCTTTAAATTTTTCTCTTCCAAGCATGGACATCGGGCTTCCCATGAGTGCAAATAAACCAACCAATATTATTATAAAATCATTCTTGTTTAGATATAGGAATATTGTTATAGAACTTAAAATCAGAGCATCTGCATATCTATCAAGTATGGAATCAAAATAAGCTCCAAAATTTGTTTGCATATTTTTCATTCTTGCTATCTCTCCATCGACACCGTCTATTATAGACGTCAGTTGTGTTAAAATACCTCCCAAAATAATATTTCCCCGTAAAAACATGAATGCAGCTGACAATGCTATAAGAAAAGTGATAATAGAAACATGATTGGGTGTTATCCCTGTCTTTAAAAGAATTTTTGAGATTCTTATGGATACTTTTCTATTTATATGCCTGGAGATTATTCCATCCGTAGGTTTTGAAGAATTCATAAAACACCCTTAAATCTTCCTCTGTGTCAATATCAATCCAAAAATTTCCTGTTATATCATAAGGATAGAGGTTTTCTTCTCTAGAAAGTCTTTTCATAGCGTTGTTTAAAGTATTTTCTATATTTACATTTTCTTTCAGTACATCAAAAATATATGGTGTTGTGAGGAATATTCCACAGTCTACACCGTTATAATATGAAATATTTTTACCTATGTCCAGAATTCTGTCCTTTTCTACATAAACTTTTGTAGCTTCTTTCAATCCAAAAACGTTATTTACGTTCGTATCCACGCATAAATAACACTCCTGTGGATCTTTTTCTATAAGATCGTCTAAAAAACTGGGATTAAATATATGATCGCTCATTAAAAGTAAAAATTTATCCTCATTTTTTAAATATTTTTCAGATTTAAGAACAGATATACCATTTTCTTCTTCCCATTGAGGATTGCGAATAAAAGATATCTCCCTATTGTAATTCTTTTTTACATATCTCTTTATTTTTTCTCCATAATACCCTGTAACTATAAGGATTTCAAGATTAAGAGATATAAGAGGATCGAGAATAAAATCTATTATCTTCTTTTCTCCAACATCCAACAATGTTTTGGGACATTTGGATGTCAATGGTTTTAACCTTGTGCTGCTACCTGCAGCGATAATTAAAGCTTTCATCCGATCATCCTCTAAGAGGGAATAAAAACGTTATTTATTCATAGGAGGTTTTATTTAAATATCTTATCCTCAACAAAAATTTTGCCCGTCACACTAACACAGAATATCATAGTTCGGGAACCCTCTCTCAATCTGCTACTCTCGTGTGGGGCTTTTCTGTTCCACGCTTTTCTGTAGTCACCGATCGTACAGCGGGATCGTGGTACAGTTTTACTCTCGGTTTGCTCTGATTATCACGGATCAAATCAGTCCTCGCCCAAGAGTAATATAAATACGACAAGAAACTTTAAAAACTTTACTTCAGATTCTCAATAAATAGGAGGTATTGAGATGGAAAGTAAGTACTGGGATCCGAAAATAGAGACAATGAAACTTGAGGAATTGAAGAAACTTCAATTAAAGAGATTGAAAGATGTTACAAAAAGAGCTTATGAAAACAATGCTGCATACCATAAGAAGTTTAAAGACGCAGGATTGAAACCTGGAGATATAAAAGCATTGGATGATATTAAAAAAATTCCGTTCCTGACAAAAGATGAACTGAGGAAATATTATCCATTTGGTCTGGTATGCGTCCCGATGAGTGAGGTAGTGGAGTTACACGCCTCTTCAGGAACTACAGGAAAACCTGTCGTCGGGACTTACACAAAAAATGATCTTGATATTTGGAGCGAGGTAATGGCCCGAATAATGTATACAGCAGGGGTAAGAAAGGAGGACAGATACCAGAACTCTTTTGGATACGGCTTATTTACAGGAGCTCACGGTTTTGAGAAAGGGGCACAGAAAATCGGGGCTCTTGTAGTCCCGATGTCCAGTGGGAATACGTTGAGACAGCTACAGTTAATGAAAGATTTTGAAACATCTGCCATAGGCTGCACTCCGAGCTATCTGGCATATATGGCCGAAGTTGCGGAAAAAGAAGGATACGATATAGAAAAAGATTTTAAACTCAGGATAGGAATGTGCGGAGCTGAAGCGTGGTCAGACGAGATGAGAAAAAAGATAGAGGATAAATGGGGCATCTCAGCTTTTGACAACTATGGTCTTACAGAGATCATAGGGCCAGGGGTATCTGCAGAGTGTGAGGAACATGACGGCCTTCACATAAACGCTGATCATTTTTATGTTGAAATTATCGATCCTAAGACGGGTGAAGTCTTAGAGCCGGGAGAAAAGGGAGAACTCGTCTTCACAACACTTACAAAGGAAGCTTTTCCGTCAATACGGTTCAGAACAAAAGATCTTTCTATCCTAATAGAGGAGGAATGCAACTGCGGAAGAACACTTCCAAGGCATGTGAGAATCTTGGGAAGATCCGATGACATGATGAAGGTAAGAGGGGTCATTGTGTTCCCGAAACAGATAGAGGAAGCTATAATGAAAATAGAAGGTACAAGTGAGAATTACCAGATCGTTAAATACAAGTCAGGTGTGATGACACGACTAAAGGTGAGAGTAGAGCCTGATCCTAACTTCAGAGGCGACAAAAATCTTCTGGCAAAGAAGATCCAGCAAGAGATCTATGGAATTTTGAATCTCACAGTAGATGTGGATATAGTAAACATAGGAGATATACCAAGATCTACAGGAAAAGCGAAGCGAGTTGTGGAAGAATAAAAAAATTAGAGGGGCAGTACATCTCTGCCCCATGTTTCATTTATAACGATAGCTGCTGACGTATATAACGCTGAGAGTGCACAGAGGATACCTTCATATCCAGCTATTTTGTGTATCGTCGTGTTGAATTCTCCTGCGGCGAGCAGGAAAAACAGGATTGTCAGTGTTAGAAATACTATCTGCAGTGTTCTTGTCAGTTTTAAAGTGCCGATAAACATATACGCTGTAAATATCCCCCAAGCTATGAGAAAGACAGCGAGTCCTTCTTTTGGCACGGATGCAATTGTTCCATTGTTTTCCAGTAGAATCATTGTACCCAGAGCTATCCAGAAAGCGCCGAATGAAGAAAATGCCGTGGATCCAAAGGTATTTCCCTTTTTAAATTCCCACATTCCTGCCATGAACTGTGCCATTCCTCCATAAAATATTCCAAGAGGCAGTACCATACCTATGCTTTCTGCGGAGATTATCCCCGCATTTACTATGTTCAAAACCAACGTAGTCAAACCAAATGCTGCCAATCCTAATGGCGCTGGATTTGCTATTTTTTCTTCCATTTACTCACCATCCATAGTTTCTTGGGCCTTTCTTACCCCATTTCCTAATTCTATTTTAAATCCTACTTCTTTTAAAGCTAATTCCAAAGATGCCAGAGTGCAGAGGATATCTCTTTTGCTGACATTTCCCATATGTCCAATCCTCATTATCTTACCTTTCAAATGAGCCTGCCCTCCAGCAATGACTATATTGTATTTATCTTTCATTATTTCTCTTATTTTCTTATCATCCATACCTTCAGGAACATGCAGAGATGTTACTGTATTCGAGCATATCTCCTCTTTTTCAGGGAAAAGTTTCAGCCCCATACCTTTAACACCCTCTCTCGTGGCTTTTGCAAGTCTTCTGTGCCTTTCTATCCTATTCTCTAGTCCTTCTTCAAATATCATGTCAAGAGCAACTTTTAAGCCATATACCATCGATACAGGCTGGGTATAAGGAGCGTGATGCTTGTGCTTTTTGTATTTT
>Ga0190360_1001445_pt1 | contig 12279 bp, 7 predicted proteins | sample 48721834_MG_FD_161271 | JGI IMG/M metagenome (GOLD analysis project Ga0190360, IMG submission 161271) | Hydrothermal vent microbial mat bacterial communities from Southern Trench, Guaymas Basin, Mexico - 4872-18-3-4_MG | ecosystem: Environmental > Aquatic > Marine > Hydrothermal vents > Microbial... | reverse complement strand
TTATCTTAGGTTTATCCCCCAGACATTAAACTATGTCAGGGAAAACCGAAAGAAATTTCCCCATTTTGAGCCCGCTCTTTCGGTTTTTTCCCGACTTTTCTCTTGGGAGGATTAGAAAAGCACCCTCCTTGCCCAGGCGAAGGAGTGAAGCAGTCCTTCGTTGAAATTACTTTTTCCCGGTATCAGGGTCTCCCGCACCACTCCCCCTCTGCTTAGAGCAGAATGGATGATCTCTCCGCCACCTAAGGATAAGGCGACATGGCCTATCTTGTAATCTCCTTCGTAAAAGAAGAGAAGATCAGCGGGAAGGAGAGAGGCTATATCACCTTCGATTTCTCTTCCGAAGAGAGCCTGATCTTTGGAATTCCTGGGGAGAAGAAGACCATTTAGACGGAAGATGAATTGGATAAAGCCAGAACAGTCGAAGCCAAAAGGGGAGGTTCCTCCCCAGAGGTAGGGGATGCCGAGGAGTTTTTCGGCGAGAGATATCACTTCCTCAGGAGCGGAAGGAGAGGGGAGCGGTTCCTTCTTTGTTGATCCTTTGGGGACTTCACCCTTTTTACCCGAGGGAAGAGCGACAAGTATCCTATCATCTTCTTCCTCTACCAAACCGAGGAGGGAACCCATAGGGAGCCTAAGGATAGGGTGACCCCTTTCGGGATCGACCAGGGAAAGGTAGAGCTCATTCACCATAACCTTGGGCAGAGAGGAAAAGGATGAAGCCTCCTCCTTCGGCACTAAGGATCCTTTATGGATGAACCCTATCTCTCCATCGTCGGTTTCCACCTTGAACCATTTCCCCTCTTCTCTTAAGATTTTCACCTCGTACCCCAGAAGAACCTGAGATGAAAGCTCAGCCCGGGGGGTTGGTGAGCTCCTGAGATTAGCGATGGCGGTTTGTACTATTGCTTTGGTTTCGTTCATCTATCGAAAAAACGGTACCAGATAAGAGCGACTATAGCGGTTACCCCGTCCTTCCAGCCGATCTTTTTCCCCTCGGAGTAATCCCTTCCCATATAGGAAATAGGGGTTTCGTAGATCCGGTATTTCTTTTTCGCTACCTTTACTGTGAATTCGGGTTCGAAGGTGAACCGGTTTGATTTGAACTCGATTTCCTTCAAGATGTCTGCCCGGAAGGCTTTATAGCAGGTCTCCATATCGGTTAGGTTAAGGTTGGTGAGGATATTGGAGATGGTGGTTAAGACTTTGTTTCCCACATAATGCCAGAAGAAAAGTACCCGGTGCGGTCCTCCCAGGAACCGAGAACCGTAGACCACATCGGCTTTTCCTTCCACGATGGGGGCAATGAGTCTTTCGTATTCCGCGGGGTTGTATTCGAGGTCGGCATCCTGGATTATTACGATATCTCCGCTAACCTCGCGGAATCCGGTGCGAAGGGCAGCTCCTTTCCCTTTGTTCTTTTCGTGGAATAATACCTTTATCTCTTTATCATTGCTTAACGACTTTAATATCTCCCTTGTCCCATCGGTGGAGTAATCATCTATGATGATTATCTCTTTCTCGAACGGGGTCTCCTGAACTCGCCTAATTATCTCTCTTATTGTGTTTTTTTCGTTGTATACGGGTATTACTATTGACAGCTTCATCAGGAAGGACCTTCTCCTTTCTGATACGGATATTGCTTAATGTCTCTTTGAGGTGTTTCCTCGCTGTATCGAGAGCCTCTTTGGTAAAGTTAGTCTCCCTCTCCTCTTCCGGTGAGGAGAATAACCCCCCGGGGGTAGCAAGGAGGATATCAGCAGCGGAGAGGTTAGTGGGGTCTGAGGCGATAAGGTAGCGACCTCCTGGGGCTGCCTCGGCGACAATTCCTCTTCTCCTAAATTGGGTTATTACCTCCCCTATTACTTCCAACGGGGCTTTGGTTCTCTTTTTAAGCTCCTTGATGGATAAGGGAGGTTCACCCCTTTGGAACGCCTGAGCTAATGTCTCGAAGATATTTAAGGTGTAGAATTCCCGGAACTGAGGGGTGGATCCAGAAGGGGCGGTCTCGGGGTAGAATTCCCTTTGAATATCATAGGCAAGCTCAGAGCAGAAGAGGACTATCACCCAGATGACATAGACCCAGAGAAAGAAGAGGAGTATGGTGCTAAGGGGTCCATATATTTTGGGGTAGCTTGCAAAATACCTTACAAATATGCCAAAACCCCACTTTCCTATCTCGAAAAAGATGGCGGCAAGGAGACTCCCAATGAGGGCGGGGACCACCCTCACCTTGGTGTTAGGGAAGAGTTTTATTATGAGGAAGAAGGCGGCAAAGGAGAAGATGATTGGGGAGGCGTGTCGGAAGAGGTTGAGGAGGCTGGAGAATAAAGTGCTGTCTCCTTTGTTGGAGATGAGGGTGGAGAGATAGAGGGAAATCCCGATAAGAAGGGGGGTAAGGGTTATGGCGCTCCAATAAAGGGTAAATTTCTCAGCAGGGGGGCGGTTTTCTTTTGTCTTCCATACAGTATTAAGTGCGTGCTCGATGGTTATCATTAAGGAAATGGATATGAATATAAATGAGATGAGCCCGGTGAGGCTTAATGAGGAGCTTTTCTTTATAAATTGATGAAGATACTCAATTATCACTGTGCCCGTCGAGGGGATAAAGTTTGCCGCTATCCAATTGGTTATCTTTGTTTGGAGGTCGGAGAAGATGCGGAATGAGGTCACTAAGGGAAAAGCGAGGACGAACAAAGGAACGATGGCAAAGAGGGTGATAAGTGCGAGGGTACTTGCCCAGATCAGGCAATAGTCACGGTTGAATGCCAAAATAGCGCGATAGAATCTCCTGCCTTCCCCTTTTACTCTCTGCCAGATAAGATCACCTTTACCCATTTAGGCTACGCCGTGGCTCTTTTTCGATCTCCTTCCCGCTCATATTATCAGGGCTTTTCCTTCAAATCAAGCATTTCATCTATCTCTCCTTCTTGACAGTTGTTTTTTCCTATAATAACCTTTACTCTACGCTTTTTGTTTGGAATGAAGGAACGAGGTTTGAAGATGGAGATAGGGATTTCAACCCATATATTCGCCGAGGAGGAACTCACTCATTACCATCTCGAGATGATAGCGGAGGAGGGTTTTTCCCTTCTTGAGCTGTACGCCAATAAGCCTCATCTGGACTTCGACGATAAAGACAGGATAAGAAAGATAGCGAGGAGCATTGAGCTTTTCGGCTTCTCGGTCAACTCGGTTCACGCTCCCTTCTTCGCCCATCTCGAGGAGGCGAGGGCAGGGCGTTATTTCTCGATAGCTTCTCCTGATGAGGCGAAGCGCAAGGAATCGATCTCCTTCATTATTCGCGCCCTTAGGAATATTGCTTCCTTTATCTCCTTTCGCTTCTTGGTGGTTCATCTCGGGGCATCGGATGAGCCCTTTTCTTCGCCCTTTATTGAGCAAGCAGAGAGAAGCCTCGAGGAACTTTACCCCGATTGCGAGCGCTTTGGGGTAACCATCGCCCTCGAGAACATAGATAGCGAGCTCTCCTCTCCGGATAATCTTTTCTCCTTCATAAAAAGGAATAGAGGTGTTCCTCTTACCGCCTGTCTCGATTTCGCCCACGCCCATCTCTGGTATGGGTTGCCTGAAGCGATAGATGTTCTTTCTTCTTTTATCGGCACTGCCCATATCCATGACACCTTGGGTGAGGAGGACGATCATCTTCCTCCATTTTCAGGTAGGATCGATTGGGAAGAAGCCCTCGATAGGTTAAGGAAGGTAAGCTATTCGGGTCCTTTGATCCTTGAGCCTCGGGGTGGGGATGACCCCAGAAAAGTCCTTCGGGAATCAGCAAGATCTCGAGAGAAGATCGGCCTTTTGATAAGTTGATTTTCTCATACAAAATAAGAGGCTCCCTTCGTCTCAAAGGGAGCCCTGTTATTTTTCTTTGATCTATTTATGCTCTTCTTCTTTCCTTCCAGCCCTCCAGCATCTCGTAGAGGATGGGGAGGAAGACCATAGTGACGAAGGTAGAGATGATGAGCCCACCGATGTAGACGATGGCAAGTGGTCTATGGATCTCAGAACCGGTTCCTCTGGCTATTACCAGAGGAAGGACGCCGATGCTCATCACCAAGGCGGTCATCAATATCGGTCTCAATCTAACCAGCGACCCCTCAACCACCGCTTGATGAAGGGGGGTTCCATTTCTTCTCAGCTCATTGATATAGGCAATGAGGATGAGCCCGTTCTGGACCGAGATACCGAAGAGGGCGATCAACCCGATGAGGGAGGAGACATTGAGCGTCTGATGCCCGATGAATAGGGCGATGATTCCTCCCATAAGGGCAAATGGGATGTTCAGGATGATGAGAAACGCCTGACTTACCGAGCCGAAGGTGGAGAAGAGGATAATGAAGACCACCAAGGCGACTACTACCCCCATAATCGCAAGCTGGTGTACTGCCTGTTGCTGATCCTCGTATTGCCCTCCGAACTGGATGTAATAGCCGGGTGGTAATTTCACCTTCTCCGCAAGTGCTTTCTTTACATCCTCTACGAATTTACCCGTATCGCGTCCTCGGACATTACATAGCACCACCCTTCTTCTGGTAACATTCTCCCGCATTATTGTGGAAGGTCCCTCGGTAAGGCTGATTGTAGCTACCTCCTTTAAGGGCACCTGTCCTCCGTTTGGGGTGTCAAGGAGTAGGTTTTCTATTGTCTCGAGGTTGCTTCGATATCTTTCGGGGAGGCGGAGGAAGAGGGTATATTTTCGGTTCCCCTGAAAGATATCCGTTGCCTTTATTCCATTTAGAGCCGTCTCCATCACATCGGCGACATCCCCTATGTTGAGCCCGTATCTGGCAAGCTTTCCCCTATCGAGCCTGATGCTTATCTGGGGGATCCCTGCGGTCTGCTCCACCTCAAGATCGGCAACACCGGGGACCCCTGCCATTACATTTTTTATCTCCTCTATCTTTTCGTTCAGGACTTTGAGGTCGGGACCGAATAACTTGACCGCTACATCACCGATCGTTCCTTTAACCATCTCGTTGAATTTGTTCTGGATCGGCTGTTCTATGAGGTAGTACATCCCCGGGAACTGGTCCAATTTGTGTCTCACCTCTTCGATGATGGCGTCAAGCGAACGATGTCTCTTCTCCTTTGGAAGTAGATTTACCAAGAACTCGGAGTGGCTCACCGGATGGAAGTGTTCCGATTCCTCAGGCATTCCGGAGGTTCTATTCACCGTCACCACCTCGGGTATGGTCAGAAGGGTCCTTTCTACCTTTTTGCCGATCCTCGCTGTCTCCGCGAGGGATGTTCCGGGACGGAGCTGGGTGCTTATAAGGAGTGCACTTTCATCGAGCCGAGGGAGAAACTCCCGCCCGAGGTAAGGGGTAAGGATGATGGTGATGATGAGCCCCGCTACGGTGATTCCGATCGTCTTTGCCCGGTGATGACGACAATATCTGAAGATGGGGAGAAAGGCTCTCTGAGAGAGCTGAAATAACCGATTCTCCTTGTCGGGTATTGACTTTTCGGTAAGGGCAAGAGCGCAGAGGACCGGTTTCAGGGTTAGAGAGCAGAAGAGCCCTCCGATCATAACCGCAGCTACAGTGAAAGCGGTTGGGGCAAACATCCTTCCGGAAAGTCCGCCCATAAAGAAGAGGGGGACGAAGGCGAGGACGATTATCAACGAGGCAGAGAAGATGTGGGGACCCACCTCCTTCGCCGCTTCCAAGGTAATATCGAGCCGGCTCCTCTTCTCTTTCTCCTTGAGGAGCATTCGATAGATGTTCTCCACCATAATGATCGAGGAATTGGCAAGCTTTCCAATGCCGAGCGCTAAGCCACCTAAGGACATAACATTTATTGAGATGCCGCCGAGGTACATCAGGATTATGGCGACGAATATGGAGAAGGGAATGGTCAGCGAGGCGATAAGGGCACTTCTTGTGTTTCCCATAAAGAAGAGGATCACGATCACCACCAGAATCGCTCCTTCAAGGATGGAGCGTTCAACATTATGGATTGCCTCCCAGATGAGGATCGATTGGTCATAAACCGTTTTTATGTGGATCCTTTCGGGAAGTCCTTTTGCCAGTTCAGCAAGAACTTTTTTTACCCTGGCGATGGTGGCGAGGGTATTCCCTCCATACTGCTTCTCTAAGGTAGCAGTGACGCAGTCTTCTCCGTCCTGGCTGGAATCACCCCGGCGCACTGGATGGCCTATCTTGACCTCAGCGACATCCTTTATTCGAACCGGTACCCCGTTTCTTGAGGTGATGACCGTGTTCTCGATATCCTCGATGTTGTGTATCCTGCCCAAACCCCGGATGATGTACTCCCTTTCCTTGCTAATCAGAAGGCCTCCAGAGGGGTTGAAGTTGCTCCGCTCGAGCGCCTCTTTGATATCCCTTATAGTGAGGTGATAGCTCCTTAGGGCATAGGGGTCGAGATATACATTGAACTGTTTTATGTAGCCCCCTTGGTTGGTGAGATAGGCGACACCGGGGACCCCGAGAAGGCGATATCTTATCACCCAATCGGCGACATCCCTGAGCTCAAGCTGGCTCACCCCCTCCCCATATACGATGAATTGCATCACTTCACCCATTCTGGAGGAGATAGGACCGAGCATAGGGTGGGAAGCCCCCTCAGGTAGCTGGTCGGAGATGAGCTCCAGCCTACTTGAGACGATCTGTCGGGCACGGTAGACATTGGTCCCCCAGTCGAACTCTACGGTAACTATCGAGATCCCAATCGAGGTTTCGGAGCGAACATTGATCACATGGGGAGCACCGTTCATCATACTCTCGATGGGATAGGTGACGCTTCGCTCCACATCCTGAGGCGCCATACCTGGGCATTCGGTGATTATATTGACCAATGGAGCGTTGAGGTCAGGATAGACATCAACCGGAAGGAGGCGGAAGAGGAAGGCACCGATAATGCAGATGAGAATAGTGAGAAAGATGGTAAGTACCGGGTTTTTGACTGACTTTTCAATAAGCCAGTTGATCATTTTGGTTCTCCTCAATTAGGGATCAGTAGTGTATTTCCACCTTGGTCTTCTTTTTGAGAAGTTCTGCTTCAAGTTGCGTAGCACCATCCACTACCACCAGATCTCCCTCTTTGAGCCCTCTTCTTATCTCCACGAGTTTGGAATTCCCTTGCCCCAGAACCACTGGTACCCGGCGAAAGTGCCCCTTCTCCTTGACGAAGATGAATTTTCTCCCCTTTTCATCCACAATGGCTGATTTGGGGACGGCAAGCCCTTTTACCCCTTCGTTAGTGATGATCCGCACGGTAGCGAACATATCGACCTTGAGTAGCCCATCCCGGTTCTTAACCACGGTGCGCACGGTGGCGGTTCTCGTTTCGTTATTGATCAGGTCGCTGATATAGATCACTTTTCCCCTAAAGACCTTATCTGGATAAGGGGTAACCGTTACCTCTACCCTCCCTCCAAGCTTTACTTGGGCAAGGTCCTTCTCATATACCTGGGCATCCACCCAGACCTCGCTGGTATCCATTATGGTGAAGAGGTCATCCTTTTCCGCCACCAACGCTCCTAAGATAGCGTTCCGCTTCACCACCTTTCCCGGAATGGGGGAGCGGAGGGTGATCACCGGGTTGACCTTATGCTCCCTCTTGAGTAAGGCTACATCGTCTTCGGTGAACCCCATCACATGGAGGGTTTTCTCCGCTGCCTCCAGATTGGCTTGGGCTATCTTGTATTGGGCTTCTGCATCGAGGAGCCTCTTTTTCGGGGTTATATGTTCGGCAAAAAGTCTTTTTTCCCGCTCGTAATTTATCTTGGCGAGCTCCATTGCAGCATAAGCCTTATAGAAGTCCGATTTAGCAGTTGCCACCTCAGGGCTTTCCAAAATGACCAGTGGGGCTCCCTTTTTTACCCAATCCCCTGGATTTACAAATATCTTGTAGATCCTTCCCTCAAAGATGGGACCGACAACCGCGATCCTGTTCTGATCGGCAGCTATCTTCCCTGGGGCGGTGATTACATCGGAGATGTCCCTTATTTCCGCTTTAGCAACCTTTATCTCGAGTAATTTTACTGCTTCGCTGGATAGCTCAACGGTTTCTATGGCTTCTTTATTCCCATCCTTTCCCTGAAATCCTCCTCCCCTTTTTCTTATGCGTTTTCTCCATCCTTTCCCAAGCTCAGTTTTCCCTCCAGCGGTACCTGCTTTTAAGGTGGAGGAGGAGTTGGTCGTTTTTCCTCCCTTGCAGGCGATAAGACTGGGAGGAAGAAGTGAAATGGTTAAGAGAAAAAAGGAGGAAACGCCGATGATAATGATCGTTTTTTTCATCTTGTTTAGCCTCCTACAGGCTTTCACCCACCGCCTTTTCAAGCTCAGCTAAGGCGGCATTGTATTCAAAGAGGACCTGGGCATAGGAGATCTTTGCCCCAATGAGGGTCCTTCTTGCTTCGAGTACCTCAAGGTTCCCTACCTCTCCTTCCTCGTAACTTCTGATGGCGATTCGGTAGACCTCCTCTGCCTCAACCAGGATTTCCCTTTCATAGAGCTTGATCCGTTCGGAAAGCGCCATTACATTGAGGTAGGCGTTCTTTACCTCGAGCGATATCCGGTTCTTGGTTGATTGGAGTTCCGAAAGGAGCGATTGGAGATTAGCGTTCGCCTCCGCTATCTCCCCTTGTTGTCTTTGCCAGAAGAAAAGAGGGATGTTTAACCCAAACTCGACATCCCAGTAGTTCCGCTCCCCGAGGACCCTATGACTACCTATTCTAAGGGAGAAATCGGGAAGGTAGCTCATCTTGGCCAGTGATTTTGTATATTCCTCCCTCTTTATGGCAAATTGGAGCCCCTGGATCTCGGGCCGAACAAGGTAGGCTCTTTGGGTTAGTTCGCTTAGGGTATATTTGATCCTTTTTGCTTTAAGCTCGCCGGCGACGCTGAGTGGGGCGTTCATATCTCGGGCGAGGAGGAAATTGAGTTCCGCCTTGGCAAGAGCGAGATCGTTCTCCGCTACCTTCAGTTCATTCCTCGCTTTAGCCTCCTCCACCCTTGCCCGTAGCACCTCAAACTTGGCTACCGATCCCGCTTCGAAGCGGAGCTTCGCCATCCGGAGGAAATCCCGAGCCAGCTTCAGGTTCTCCTGGGCATACCTTACCTCCTCTTCGGCGAAGAGGATACGGTAAAAGGCAGTTTTTACCCCGGCAATGAGCTCCCTCTTGAGTGCCTCATAGTCCTTCTTCACCACTTCCGCATCCGCAGTGGCTGCTTTTCCCCGGACGATCCTCTTGCCCGGGAATTCGATGGTTTGAGTTATCCCCATCAGGGTTTCCCCTGCTTCCTTGGGTTGATAGAACCGGGGGAGAAAATCGCTCTCGTAGTAGATCTCTGGCTCAGAAAATGCCTTTGCCTGTTTGATCCTCGCCTTTGCCGCTTCGTACCTCTTGAGGGCAGCAGCGATATCGGGGTTCTTCTTTAGGGCGATCGCCACCGCTTGATCTAAGGTTAACGGCTCCTCAGCCAGTAGAGGGGGTAAAGCCAATAGGGAAATAAGGAGAGCTAAAATGGCAACCTTCTTCTCCATATGCTATCTCCTATGCCTTTAAGTTCAGAAAATAAAGACCCATTTCTTTAAGCTGTTTATTTTAAAGGCAAGTCGTCTGAAAGTAAATTGGAAAGGATGGAGGAGCCCGATAATTGATGGGGGATTGCTGAGATGATAATAGGAAGGGGGTGCTCCTCTCCGGTTTTAATAAACCGTTACATAAAATGTGGTTTGTAAGCAGGGGAGGAGCACCAAGTTTGGTTACTAAATTGTTTAAAAGGAAAGCGAAGGGACATCTTATTGGGTCCCCAACAGATGTTAGATCGGTTAAGATAATCCCTTCTTTTGGCGGAGGGACAAACGCCCTTCCAAAGATAAGATCATCAGTTAGAGGAGAGGTGACCCTTAGTTCACTTAGATGAAAGTAGGCATGGAAAAGAGAATAGTTGGCGTAGAAGAATGAGGTAGTATGAGGAGAATAGTAAGACAAGAAGATATATCCTACCCGATTTCTTCAGTTTCATAGTGAATACCAACTCTTAACCTTATCCGAAGAGGGGAGTGATGTCAATATAAAATAAAAGGGGGCTTCTTAGTTTCCTTCAGTAGGGAGGGGCGAGTTAGAAATGTATCGTTCCTCCGACGAAGAGGAACCTGGGTCTGAGTGGTCCCCAGACATATTCAGTGTCTTTAGTAGTTACATCCCATTGGACATAATCAAAGATGTTATCCACTCCAAAGCGGAGCTCATAGTGCTTCCCGATCTTTCTCGTAAGGTGAAGGTTCCAAATGGAATATGAAGGGGATCTCCATTCCCTTACTATTTCCCCTCCTTCATCGGTGCGGAGCACCTCCTGGGTGAGCATACTTCCCACCAGCTCTCCTTCTAAGAATATATCCCAACCCGCTTTCCGATATGTGATGTTGAGGTCGGCACTGTGTTTGGAGCGGAAGGGGAGTGGTTTTCCTTCTGCCAAATCCATCGCGTCAAGGAAGGTGTAGCCAAAGGAGAAGGAGAGGTTGGAGAAGGGACTTCCGCTAAGGATGAACTCCGCTCCCTGTGCCCTTGCTTTGCCCACGTTGACATAGGAATAGACGAGCTTGTTTATCGCCTCATCTTCGCCTATGATTTTTCCCTGGATCATATCCCTTACCGTGGTACGGAAGAGAGCGAATTCAGCCCGCAACCTGGGAACCTTATAGACGAAGTTAATATTGTAGGTACGAGAGGTTTCTGGACGAAGATTTGGGTTTCTTACCACCTCATAGCGGAAACCGCCAGGACAATAATGCATCTCCTCAAAGAAGATCCCGGGAGCCTTGAACCCGGTACCGAAGGAGGCGCGGATGGTGATCTTGTCGTTCGGTTTATACATCAGGCTTCCTCGGGGGCTGAAGTAATCCCCGAATTGGGTGTGATGGTCGTAACGGCCGCCCAGGAGGAAGGAGAAATCTTCGGTGAGCTTTATCTCATCTTGGAGGTAGATTCCACTCTGTTCGAGTTCTGCTTTCCCGAACCTCCTCGATTCGGCGATCTCCTCTTTTTTATACATATAGCCCGCGGTTATGAAGTGGCGCTTCAAAAGGAAACGGTTGTATTGAACATCCAAGACCCCCAGGGTGTCGGTAGCGAGGTACCAGTTCAGTTCGTATAGGGCATTTTGATGATGCTTCGACCAGTTTGCCCGTACGGTGATATCCGAGGCTTCATCGGGTTTGAAGCTCCAGTTTCCGAAGAGCTCGGTGCGATGGGTAATGATGTTCTCCGTTATCGCTGCCGGGTTTTCCCCGGTACTTCCCTTCGGTCCCCCAAGACGGTTCTCGTCATAGTAGTTTATGTGGAAGGTAAGCTGTGATTGATATCTTTTTGAGATATCCAGACCTATCTTCGCTGAATAGGTGTTTCTGGCATACCTCACCTGCTCAGAGATGCCATCGTGGTTAATATCGATCCCGTCGGAGCTGTTTCGCTGAAAAGTAAACCTCCCTCCTATCCTCTTGTACTTTCCGCTTAGGCTCATATTGTAGGCTTGGGTGTTGAACGATCCATACTTGGTGCTGAAGTGGAAGCTCGGTTTTGAGGTTATCGGCTTGGTCACTATGTTGACCATCCCCACCAAGGCATCGCTCCCGTAGAGAGAGGAGCCGGCTGACTTGACCACTTCTATCTGCTGAATATCCTCGGTGGGGATCATCGAGAGTCCGTAAACCGTAGCCAATCCACTATAAACCGGCATCCCATCAATGAGTAACTGAACATGACTTCCGCTCAAACCGTAAACCCTTATCTCAGCCGCATTACAGATGGAGCAGGTCGTCTGCACCTTTATCCCCGAAGTCCCCTTAATCGCCTCAAGGAGGTTCTCCGCTGCCTTTTTCCTAATGAGATCATCGCTTATCACCGTGGTAGGGACAGGAACATTGTCCAAGAACTCCGGTCTCTTAGTGGCGGTAACCACTATTTGTTCACTTAGTTCCCCCAGTTTCAATTGGAAGTTCTGCTCGATGGGAGTGGTTGAGCTTATCTCTATTTTTTTCTTTATCGGTTTAAAGCCCTCAACCTCGATTCGGAGGAGGTATCTTCCAAAGGGGAGCATCCTAAACTCGTACACCCCTTGATCATTGGTAACCCCGGTTATCACCTGGTGTGTTTTCAGGTTTTCTAAAGTCACAGTAATGCCGGGAATAACCGATTTCTCCGGGTCGAGGATGTAGCCCCTAATCGCTCCGTAGGTACTTGTTCTTAGTCTTTTCCTTGCTCTTTTCCTCTTTTTCCTGCCTTGGCTG
>Ga0190360_1001444_pt1 | contig 12283 bp, 12 predicted proteins | sample 48721834_MG_FD_161271 | JGI IMG/M metagenome (GOLD analysis project Ga0190360, IMG submission 161271) | Hydrothermal vent microbial mat bacterial communities from Southern Trench, Guaymas Basin, Mexico - 4872-18-3-4_MG | ecosystem: Environmental > Aquatic > Marine > Hydrothermal vents >... | reverse complement strand
AACATATTTGAAATAATATGTAGTGGGTCATTATGTAAAAATTGGCTGGTATATAAAGTGTACCAACGATTCAACGCAAAAAAATCAGAAGGATAAAAAATCATGCTATTAACTACTGGATTAGTTTCATCAAGATAAAAAGGAGAACTAGAAAATATCAATGTTGTTATTAAATAAATTATAACATTTGTCATAATGATTATTATTGTTAAAATTGGAAATTTTTTATTCGGATTAGGTGGTTCAATAACCATATTTTCACCAATCTTTAATAAAATTATTAGATAAAAATACATTTAATAGTTTGAAATATAAATTTAATTCTCTTTATTTTAATTTCAATTTGATATTAAAAATTTTTTATAAATTTGACGATTTTTTAGGGTATTTAGCTAATAAATTTATTTTTTTAAAGAAGACATTAATTTAGTGAAACTTCTTATTAGTATTACATTTAATTCAACTTTTATTATTTAGTTTATTGAACTATTATGGTCTACAATTTGATCTAAATATAAACAGTTAAATTAAAACTCTGATTAAATCAAATATATAAAGGTATTATTTAATTGCTCTTAATATTAAATCACATATATCAATAACTTTTAAATTCTCTTTTAATAAAGTATTTCCATATTGTAAATTATCTTGACATGAAGGACATGCAGTAATTATGCCATCTAATTTATCATTACATTCTGAGATTTGGTTAAATTTCACTTTTAATTGTTTATCTACAATATCTGGGAAAGTTAATTTAACCAGTCCCCCACCCCCACAACAAACTGCATTATCTTTATTTGGTGTTAGTTCAAAAAACTTTAATCCGGGAATTTTTTCAAATATATTCCTTGGTTGCTCGAAAATTCCACAATGTCTAGCCAATTCGCAAGGATCTTGATAAGTTAGCTTTAAATCGATTGACTTTTTAAGTTTTAAAACATTTTTATTAATTAAATCATCAAAATATTGAGTAACATGATAAACTTCAAATGGTAATTCTTTACCATAAATTATTGGATAAATGGTTTTTATTATTCGGTAACATCCAGGGCATGCTGTGATTAATTTTTTAATTTTTAGTTTGGCAAAATTTTCAATGTTTCCAAGAACTATCTCCCTAATTTTATCATTAATGGCGCCTCCGCCTAAAAAATATGGATTTCCACAGCACATTTCTTTTTCCCCGAGTAAAGTAAAGTCGATATTTAAATGGTCCAAGATTTTTACAATACTTTCAGGTTGAATTGCTAATGAGCCCTTATATGATGCTGTGCAACCTATAAAAAGTCCAATATCAGCTTTTTTATTAATTTTATTTTCAATAATATCTTCTACATCAAATGCCCAATCTAGACGGTCTTCTTGGTCTAGACCATAAATGTTTTTGGTTTTTATAATTGTTTCTAATAAGTTGTTTACTTTATTAGGAGATAGTCCAAGATCATATAAATATTCTCTTGTTTTTAAAATTAAATCTGAAGTCATGACTCCACTTGGACATGTAATTTGACAAATTCCACAATAAAAGCAGCTGTAAATCTTGTCAATTAAGATTTGGGTTGGGGGTATCTTTTTAGTAATAAGGCCATAAGCCATTCTTATTCTACCTCGAGGAGAACTCTCCTCCTGGAATTCTTCCAAGTTAATTTCTGGGCATACAGCTCTACATTTTCCGCATCTAACGCATTTTAGTAACTCTTTTATAAAATCTTCATTTTTATACATTACACTACTCCTCTAGTCCCATTTTTCCTGGATTCATTATGTTTTTAGGGTCAAAAGAATTTTTAATATATTTCATAACTTCTAGTGTGGCAGGTGTATATAATTTTAAATATTTAGCTCGTGCTAATCCTATTCCATGTTCTGCAGTTAAGGTACCTTGGAATTCAATTGCTAATTTGTGAATTTCATCATTTAATTTCATTACTTTATTCCAATCGTCTGGTTCATATTTTCTAATTGTTATAGCGGGGTGTAAATTTCCTACAGAAATATGACCAAAAGTAATGATTGGGAAATCATATTTAACTGAAAGTTCTCTCAATTTTAATAATACATCTGGAATTTTGCTAAGAGGTACAGCTATATCTTCTCCTATATATACACGAGAATACCCTTCTCGTACCATATTAGAGGCTGCTCCAACAAGGCTACGAGCTGCCCATAATTGAGTTCTTTTCTCATTATCTAGTGTTTTATCTATCTTTATTGCATTATTTAGTTTACAAACATTTTCAATAATTTCAATTTCTTTTTTAATACAGTCAAGATATCCATCAAATTCAAAAAGTAGAATTGCTTCTGCAAGAGGTAGATGTAATTCTGGACTGTATTTATTTATTGCAATAATACTGGACTTATCTAATATTTCTATTGCACTTGGAATAACTCTAGATTGAAAAGTTGAAATAACAGTATTTCCTGCATCTTTTAAATCGGAGAAAACAGCTACCAAGACACCTATAACATCTGGAATTGGCATGATCTTAAGTGTTGCTTTAGTTATAATTCCTAAAGTACCCTCTGAACCTACAAAAACCCTAATTAAATCATAACCTGACACATCTTTTATTGAATGAGACCCAAAAGTTGTCACTGAACCATCGGGTAGGACAACTTCTAATTTTAATATATAATCACCTGTCGAACCATATTTAACAGCATTCATTCCTGAAGCATTATTTGCTATCATACCACCTATAGTACACATTTCACTACTCCCAGGCTTAACAGGAAATCTAAACCCATATTCTTCAAGTATTTTATTTAACTCACTATGAACTAGTCCTGGCTCAACAGTTACTTGTAAATCTTTAATCATTATATTAATAATTCTGTTCATACGCGTTAAATCTAAAAGGATTCCTCCTTTTATTGGTACTGCTCCTCCTGCCGCCCCAGTACCGCCCCCTCTTGGAGTTACTGGGATTTTGTTATCAAAAGCAAATTTAACAATTTTAACAATTTCATCAACACTATTTGGTCTGACAACAATATCTGGAGGATGCTCTATGTTACTTACATCACAAGCATAACAATATAAAACTGCTTCATCTATGCTGACATATTTTTTGTCAATCAATTTGATAATATTTTTATATAATTCATCTTTATCCATATTAAATTACCTATATCTTTTCAATGAGTTAAACCTTTTTTAATACTCAATTTCAATATATAAATAAATAATTGAATAAATAGAATTATGTAAATATTAAAGATTTTTTGAAGGTACAAATTTTGGAAAATATAAATTTAACATTAAAGGAAATTTTTGAAGAACCTCGATCAATCGAAATGACTATTAAACAAAAAAATATATTTGATAATATTATTGAAGGAATAAATACTATAAAGCCATCCTTGATAGTTATAACTGGCAGTGGAACTTCATATAATGCTGGATTAGCAAGTATGTATTTTATCAATAAATATGTCAAAATACCTACTTTAGTAGTCCATGCCGCTGAATTTGAATATTTAATAGCCCCTATTTTAAAAAAAGACAAATTAGTAATATGTTTATCTCAATCTGGAGAAAGCATGACTACTCTTAATGCATGTAGAATTGCAAATGATAAAAATATTACAACTATTGGAGTAACTGCGCACCCTACAAGCACTTTAGGTAAAATTTCAAAATATTGTCTCCCTATTCTTAGTGGAAAAGAAGAAAGCATTATGGCAACTAAAACATATGTTTGTCAGATAGCTGCACTTTTTGCGTTATCCTTGAATTTAGCTAAAAAATTAGGTGTAATTAATGAAAAATTTGCAAACAATTTAATTTCAGAGTTATTGGAAATTCCAGGTAAAATTCAAAAGGTATTACCAAAATTAAACCAGGAAGTAATAGAATTAGCTAAATATTATAAATTTGTTAGAGCTGCATTTATATTAGGAAGTGGCGCTGATTATGCAACAGCAATGGAAGGAGCTTTGAAACTTAAAGAAGGCTCTCGAATATTAGCACAAAGTTATAGTACCGATGAATTTCGTCATGGACCTATTACACTTGCAGATGAGAGTGTATTAATTATTGGAATTATTCCACAAGATCCTAAAAAAAGAAAAATTGTATATAAATTATTTGAGATAATAAAAGAACGGCATACATCTATTTTGGGAATAACCTCTCTTGAAAACCATCCTGATTACCTAGATTCTATTCTAAAATTACCGAAAATTAGAGAAGACTTTAACCCAATACTTGCAGTAATTCCACTCCAACTTCTCGCAAATTATATAGCTATTCAACGAGGATATGACCCTGATAAACCTCGATTTCTAACTAAAATCGTATTTGATTAGTTTTTATTTAACTTTTTTATGATTTCTAATAATTGGTCCAAACTATCAATTTCAAAATCTGGTCCTTCTTTCCCATGAAATTTCCTATCGTATTTTCCTTTTCGATGAATTAATACTGTATGCATACCTATCTTCTTGGCTGGTACTATGTCTTTTTCATAATGGTCTCCTATATATATTGACTCCTCTGGCTTAATATCAAAACGCTCTAACGCTATTAAATATAGTTTAGGATTTGGCTTTCTTACTCCTACTTCATCAGAAATAATAATATCATTTAAATATTTGTGTATTTTTAATCTAAGTATTTTTTCATATTGCTTATCAGGGAGTCCGTCTGTTATTATACAAATTTTTAAATTTTTATCAAATTTTTTTACGTCATTAAAAAATGGAATTACATCATCAAAAGGCTTAATTTCGGTGAATTTAATATTATGATAAGCAATAACCGCTGCTTGAACAATCATTTTTGGCGGAGGTATCATTCCTTTAATAGCTAAAAACTCTCCAATTTCTGATGAATAAAGTTTTGAAATACCATCAATTCTTTTTATTAATTGATCAAAATGATAGCTATAATTTGACCCAAATTCGTCTATTACTTCTAATAAAATTTCATAACACTTTTCTTCATCATATTCTAAAGTAAGACCAAGATCTAATATAGCTTTAATTGCTGATCTTCTTGCTTTTTCTGCCAATTTTGTGCTATCAAATAGAGAATCGTCCAGATCAAAAAAAATTGCTTTTATCATCACTATTTCATTAATTTAATTTCATTTATAATTTTGTTCTTAAAATATTCAAATTAAAGTTTATAAAATGGAATATATTTAAAATTAAAAATATATAAAATAAATTATAAATCTACTAAAAACTATTGTTAATAAGGTAAATCAGATGTCAGACCCATCAGATAATGATAAAATTTTTCTACAAGGATTAAAAATTGAAAATATTATAGAATATATTGAAAGTAAAACCTTAGATGCTTTTTTTGGATATAAGTATGATGGTTTGGAAAATAAAAGCAATCTTTTAAATAGCTTAATAAATTGGGTATGGCGATTAAAACAAGAAATTAAAAAAAATACCTTCCTTTCAGATAAACTCATTTCAACTTTACTTGAAATTGCTGATAAAATTGATGAAGGAGTACGAAATTTAAAAATAGCTGTAGAACAACAAGAATATAATAAAGGAAATATTGAGATCGATAAAATATTAAGGGCAATACGCGAATTTTATGATTTACGTAAATTATAATTATTTTTTCAAACTTAATGAGGTTATTAAATATTTAAAAATTAAAAGGTTTAAAGATGGCTACTTTATCTATTGATGAATTAATGCTCGAATTATCTTTGGATGGAGAAAGGAAAGATAAAAATACCATTGAGTTTTTTTCTCCTGATGGGCTAACCTCGACTACCCTTAAATTATATGAAGATTTTAAAAAGGTGGTCATTCAAACTAAATTATATCATAGCTTTAATCAAATTGAAGGCGCCATATTTACTTTAGCTCAAGAACTATATGATAAATATTCTGAGAATACTGTAAGAGATATAATTGAAGATATAGCAACTCAAATTAAATATCTTTTATTACCGAAGATTTTTAACAATTTAGACCAATTTCAATTAAAAGAAAGTATGGACTATGAATCTACTTTTATTTATCAAATTAATTATAAAGAAAAAAATTATGTCGAATTGAAAAAAGAAATTTATTCAGCCATAAACAAATCATTTGAGTTGATTCAAAATTTACAAGAACAGATTGGCATTTTTATAGAGAAAAACATTAAAAAATATTTAGATAATCCAGAAATTGAAGTACAACTCTTGGAAATAAAGAAACGGCTCTTTCAAGTGCAATTTTACACAAGTATGAGCGGTAGGTTTGCTGAAGAGCAGAGAAGGAAAGCTAAAAAAATATATAAAGAGGCATATGATTTATATCAAAAATTTAAAAAGAATTTTGAGGACGAAGCTAAAAAAAGGGAGAAATTTTTAAATTTTTTATTTGATAAATATAAACCTTAAGCTGGATGTATGTATCAAATGCCTGATATCTTATTGTGTAATGATGATGGCTGGGAATCTGCTGGCCTCCATGCTCTTAAAAACGAATTAGATAAGATTGGTGATGTAACTGTTTTCGCTCCATCATGTGAACGAAGTTGGATCGGGAAAAAAATATCTCGATATAATGAAATATCTGTATCTCCTGTAGACCCAAAAGGAATGATAGATAATTCAGAAGTATACTCTGTTTCTGGTACTCCTTCCGATTCTTGCTTGATAGGAACTTCTAATATTTTTAAATCAAAAGGAAAACCCCCCGATTTAATAGTAAGTGGGATAAATAATGGCGCAAATATGGGACTGTCTTTCATCTTGAGCTCGGGTACTGTAGCTGTTTCTCTTGAAGCTGCAATGATGGGTATTCCGTCAATCTGTGTTTCTATGTTTTTTCAGAAAAAAGAACATTATTCAAAAGGAATAATAAATGATATAAAGTCCTATGACAAAGCAGCTATTTTTAGTCGAATGGTCGCAGAAAAAATTTTAAATAATGGTAAATTACCGGATGGAATTGATTTTCTAATAATAAATGTCCCATATGGAATAAAAAATTTTGATTTCGTTGTAACCGAAATTGCAAGAATTCATTACGGCTATTTATTTAGAAAAATTAATGATAATACTTATAAATTTGATGAACGATTAAATTTCCAAAATTTTAAAGATAAAGTCCCTGATAATTCTGATATAAATATTGTTATAAATAAATATAAAATCTCAATCTCACCAATTTTATTGGACCTTACGGGAAATTTAAAAGAATTGAATAAATTCTTACAATTTTAACGAATATCTAATTTAAGTTCCATGAAATATGCATTCTCTTTATTAATATAATATTCTTTTTTAATTCCAATAATTTTGAAGTTAAATTTTTTATATAACTTAATAGCTGGCTCATTTGATACCCTCACTTCTAATTGCACTCTTGATTTATTATTCTTTTTAAAAATTTCTATTAGAGATTTTAATAATTTACTACCGTTTCCTAAATTTCTATAATTAGGGTGGACTGCAATAGAAACCACATGTGCATAATTATTAAATTTCAAAAGTCCTATAGCGTATCCAACAATTGTTTCTCTATTCTCAATTAATACCGAAGGATAAAAATTATTTTTAATAAAAAATTCTAGTATTCTAGTTGAATACGGTTCTTTAAAGCAAATATCCTCTATATTTTTAATAATTGTTAAATCCGATAATTTTATTTCGCGAACTTTTTGGTGTTCGATCTTATTATCAATATTTTTCATTTTATTTTTAAGGGATTTAAACTGATTTTATTAAATAAATTAACATTACCAATTTAGGGGAATCTTGATACTATTTTTGATTAACATATCTAGAGTAAGTCCCTTTTCTAAAGTCAATTCTCTTGTAATTTTATAATTATTTGACCTTGTCATAATTAAGTCATCTATAATTAAGAAGTAAAATTTCTTATCATCATTAAACTTAACGGCTAAATATGGTTCTGCCCCAAAAATCTCTGAAAAATCCTTTAATTCATTAATATCATGTTTATCAACATATAATATTTTATTACTGGTGTATTTTACCTCAAAAGCTAAGTACCTTTTTCCATTACCACTAATTATATCTGGCATTGGATATCTTGAAGAACCCGCTCCACTTGCAGGAACTCGAATAGTTGCAAAACCATTCTCCCACAACTTTTTCACAAGAGACCTCTCAACATTAATTCCTTTTTTAATCAAAAAAACACCTTCAAACAAAAATAACAATTTCTTGAATATAAATTTGAATATTTATACATTTAAGTCAATTAATTTTTATATTTGAATTATTAAAACCTTTTGATTATTAATCGAACATCAAAATTGATGGTAATAATCTGAAAAATTAAACGGGATTTTCATTTACTTTCATTTTCTTTTTTATTTTCATTTTGAAATGGTAAACATTTTTATGAAGCCATTTAATTAAAGGATTAATATTATAAACAAAATTAAATTAATGATTACAAGAAAAAAAATGAGTTGGAAGTTAAATTTTTAATTTAAATATCTTTTTTAAATCTCAATTTAAAATAATTAGAATAAAGAAAAAATAACAATGAAAATTATTGAAGAAAATTTAGACCAATCTGAAATAGAAATTTTGATTGATAATTTAAACGATTTATGGTATCTCTATAATATTATAACACCTGGCGATATCGTTTATTCATGGACTAAAAGGCGAATTAGACAAGATAACGAATTTGCAAGATCTGATAAGGGAGAAAAAGTTAGGATTTATGTCGGGATTGAGGTCGAAAAATTAGGGTTTCATGCATTTTCAAATCGTCTACGAATCACAGGTAAAATTATAGAAGGACCCGAAAACATTATATCTCTACATTCTTATCACACATTAAATATTGAAGTTCACACTAAATTAAAAATAAAAAAAACTGACTGGCCACATTATATTTTAGAAAAAATTAATGAAGCTATTGAAAGTTCAAAAAAACCCAATTTTTTAGTTGTCCTTATAGACAAAGGTGAGTGTATTTTAGCAGAAATATCAAATATAGGTGTTAGAATTATAAAATATTTTACTACTTCCCTACCTGGAAAATATTACGAAGTTAATTACCACAAATCTGCATTAAGAGACTTCTTCAATGAAGCCTATAATATTTTAAAAGAAAATACAAGTGAATTAATAAATTATATTGTACTTGGTGGGCCAGGCTTTATCAAAGAGCAGTTTTTTAAATATATTCAAGAACAAAAATACTCTATGATTAAAAAGATTGTTGTAATTCCCGCTAGCGGCGCAAATGTCAATAGTTTATATGAAGTATTGAAAAGTGAGAAAATAAAAACAATTATGGAAAATTTAAATTTGAATGAAGAATTAGAATTAGTAAACGAAATTTTTCAGCGAATTGGAAAAGATACTAATACAGTTGCCTATAAAATAAATGATATTGAAAAAGCCGATTTATATGGCGCAATTGATACATTATTAATCTTAGATAAATTATTCAGAGAATGTTCAATTGAAGAACGCGCTTATTTTTATAACCTTTTAAAAAATATTGAAAATAAAGGTGGAAAGATAAAAATAATAAGTTCATTGCACCCTGCAGGCGAGCAACTTAATAAATTAGGTGGTATAGTTGCTTTATTGAGATTTCCTATTAATTAAATAATTTTTCCATAATTAATGTTGTGTTTATTCCTAAATATCTGAATTTTCTTAATGTCTCCTACTTTATAATTACAATTAATGACATGAATTAGTCTATTTTTTGCTGTAGCTAACATCTCTCTTTCAAATTCATTTCTATATGTCCTACCAGGTAATACTATCTTGGCATCTATTATTTCTCCTTTTTTAATTGGATTTTTTATGGATTTGATTTTATATATATTGAAATCTTTAGGAGAAAGTAATAGTTTAACATCATATTTTTTTTCTAAATCTCTTAATTCTTTATTGAATTGTGAAAATGATTTAGGCTTAGCCTTCATCCTCCTACCATATCTATAGGATATATAATTTTGAAAACCGAAAACGGGCCAATTACTTTTAATTTGTTTTTTTAGTATCAATTTAATAATTGGTTCGATTTGGTCCTCATTTATACCTGGAATTATTACCGGTGCAATTAGAAGTTCCATCCCACTATTTTTTATTATATCAATTTTTTTAAGTATATTTTTTAAAGAATAATTTTCAATACCTGACAGAAAAATTGCTTCTTTTGGGTCTAAAGAATTTAAAGATAGATTAATTCTATTAAGTCCAGCTTTTTTTAATTTTAAAATTGTCTCCTTATTAAGTAAAATCCCATTTGTTTGCATTGAAATAACTTTTATATTCACATTTTTTGACAGATTTTTTATCAAATCAATGAGATATGGATAAGTTAATGGTTCTCCTTGACCATCAAAATGTATTTCTATATCATTTACTTTTTTAAATTCAATGACCTTTTTAATTTCTTCCAATAAATAATTTGGTTCAATTATATAATCAACCCACCTTGTTTTTGACCGCGGGCCTTCATCTACGCTACAAAAAGGACAATTTAATATACAGCCCGTAATTGGCCTGATCTGTAAAAGATTAGTACCTCTATCTATAATTCCAAAATAAATACTACCTATTAATGGAATCCTTGATTCTTTTGTAATATAAAAAATCCTTCTTTGGGTAAAAGTATTTGTTAAATTTTTATAAATTTGATTAGAAATAAAGAAATTTAAATAATTAACAACCTCCTCTTTTTGAGGTAATTGATAATTCGATATAATTTCTAAAAAAAATTTTCTATTCTTAGAATAAAAATGTATAATAATATCTGAAACATTAAATTTTTTAATTAATGCCTTCTTTAGACTCTCTTTAAAAATAAAACCTTTCAAAGTTTTGTGTATCTGAACAATTAATCTATCTTTTTCAAAATTAAAAAATGGACCTATTGCTGAATTTAGATCTATAAGTAATTTCAAAAAAATGACCCATAATGTTTTCACAGATTTTTTCTATAAATAAATTAGAACTATATATTTTAAATTATTTCATATTGGCGTAAAAGTAACATCAAACCTGTTTTGTCCGCTCCATTCTTCTACAATTCCGCAAATATATCCTTGTTCGTGTATAAAATCTGCAATTTTGTTGATAAAATCCTTATGTAATTCAATTCGATTTTTAAGTGGTTGATAGAAAATCATTTTCTCAGGAATTCCAAATTTTTTTACCAAAACTTTTACAAGATTGGGTAAATTTTGCTGTTCATCTTGATTTTGGGAAAAAATTACTGCTTTAACAAATAATCCTTCATCGGAAACTTCTTCATAACTTGTTTTTGTATTTTTAGCCCTTCTTTTCATCCTATTTCTTAGTTGTACTCCTCCTTTAACAAAAGCAGTACAATAATGAACATTTAAATCTAGGTTAGTTGTTTGTTTTAGAATTTTAAATGCTAATTCATGGCTACCTTTCACTGATGTTAGATCTTTTAATGTATAATTTTTCTTTTTTAATTCCTCTGAATTTGCATCACACATCTCTAATTCATTTAAATTAATAAATTTTACACCTTCAATACTGTCTAAATACCTTATATATTCCATTATTTCATCAAATTTATCTGGTAAAACTGGTATCTCTGCTCCTACATCCATATTAGTTTCTGTCGCCCATTCAATTTTACGTCTATCTTTTTTTCCTGTATGAAACCTTATTTCATCCAATCCAGCTTCTGCTAAGGCAAATAAATCTTTTTTACTCTCAAGAATTGTGCCTGTTGTATATAAATGGATATGAAACTTTGTTCCAAATTCTTTTTTTAGGAGTTTTATATAGTGAATAGTCCTATCTAATTTAACTAACGGCTCTCCACCAGTAATTCCTGCACCTTTAGCTTCCATTAAATTGACTTCCTTTATAATGTCTTCATCTCCGTGAACTTCGACATCATTTGCAAAAATAATATCATGACCTTTTCTTTTGTCTGATAATGGGCAATACCAACTACAAAACTCCGGATTTGGACATAACCCGGTTACAAATAGTACAAGCTTACTTCCTTCCAAGCAATATTTGCATCCTTCTGGTAAATTTCCTGTATAATACGTATGTTGCTCTATAGATTTAATTTTCTTCATTTTCTATCATTTTAACATAAAAATGTTTTTAACACATAAATGTTAAATACTCTTTTCAATTTTTATTTAGTATAAATTTAATCTCAAATATATTAGAATTATTGCTTAAAAATTTGGGATATTGGTGTAAACTGAGATGATAAATAATGTCCATGGAGGAGCTAATTTTTGAATCATTTACAATCTATTGAATATAGATTAAAGTCAATAAAATATCTTACGCAATTAAAGAATAAATTT
>Ga0190360_1001440_pt1 | contig 12296 bp, 13 predicted proteins | sample 48721834_MG_FD_161271 | JGI IMG/M metagenome (GOLD analysis project Ga0190360, IMG submission 161271) | Hydrothermal vent microbial mat bacterial communities from Southern Trench, Guaymas Basin, Mexico - 4872-18-3-4_MG | ecosystem: Environmental > Aquatic > Marine > Hydrothermal vents >... | reverse complement strand
ATTAAGGGATTAGAAGATGTTTATGCTCTCATTGATTCTTACATAATTTGTAAGTTCACGAGAGGTATTTATGAAAGCGATGATGAAATGGCTAAAGTATACGAATTAGTAACTGGAATACCACACACAGGTGAATCCATTCTAAAAAGAGGTGATGCGATCGTCACACTTTCCAAGTGCTTCAATATCAGAGAAGGTTGGACTAGAGCAGATGACCATCCACCTGAGAGATTCTTCAAGGAAGCCCATACCAGAGGACCAGCTAAGGGCGTGACCTTGAAAGAAGATGGCTTCCAGAAATTATTGAGTGGTTATTATGAGGCTAGAGGATGGGATCCAGAAACTGGAATTCCAACTGAGGAAACTTTGAAAAAACTTGGCTTGGATTTTGTTATTGGTAAATTGAATCCACCAAAAAAAGGAGGTAAGAAATAAAAAATGTCGGAAGCTAAAATTAAAAAAAGAGGTGGAGTCATCCACCAATTCATCGTTGTTGACCCTAAATTATGTACTGGATGCGAAACTTGCGAAAGTGTTTGTTCATTCGTCCACTACGGCGAATTTAACCCCATTCTTTCCCGAATTCATAGAGTAAGAATTGAACCTGTCTTTAATATCGCCTTGAGCTGCCAAAAATGCGAAGAAGCTCCTTGCGTTCGCGCTTGCCCGGAAAAAGCACTTGAAAAAGACCCAGAGACTGGAAACATTTTAGTTGATGAAGAAAAATGTAATGGATGTGCTTTTTGCGCAAGAGCTTGCGATTTTGGTGCTATTAGCTTCCACATAGAAACTCAAAAAGCCTTGATCTGCGATTTATGCGAAAACATGCGGGAAGAATTCATAGACCCTGAAGTTGGCAAGAAAGAACCTCAATGCATCGTCGTTTGCCCCAAAGAAGCAATTAGTCTGAAAAGTGTAGAACAAATCGGCGAAGAAACGAGAATTGATGCTGTTAAAAGACTTTTTGGTGAAGATTTAATTCAAGATTTTAAAGTAGAATACAAATAAATTCCATATTCATAAATTCTTTTTTATATTTTTTTTAAAAATCAGGTACATTAATATTATTAGCTATTCGTAAAGATAAAGAATAATCAATTCCAAGTTGTCTTATAATTTTCTTGATCCAAATAATAATACTAATAACACCTCTGATTTTGATAATAACAATTTAATTAATGCATATGAATTTATTCATAATACTAACCCATATAATCCGGATTCGGATGATGATAGCTGTTAATGATGGTTTGAAAGTTAATATGTCAATAAATCCATTAAATAAATGGTGACACCCCATACCAAATCTAATGAGAATAGATTTTAAAACAAAGGAGAGTTATACACGCCAATCTTTCATTTTAAATTTTACAATTAAAAACAATGGAATTTGGAAGGCGGTAGGTATCAGAATTATTGTTGATGTACCATCGCTGAACAAAACACTTTATGATAATTCTAATAATTTATTCGACTTAGATGTTGATGAATCTAAAAATATTTTAAAGAAAGGTTCAAGAATAAATAAATCAGGAGAAAATTTTTTGAATATTATTGATTCATATAATTTAATAAATGAAACATATAGCAATAAAGAAGGTTCATTAAGACCAAGTTGAAAATATAACAATTCATTTACAACAATTTTAAAGATAACTCCTTCATTTAACACCAATAACGAAGTTTTGAATTGGATAATATTTCTTATTGTTCTATCAATATCGTTCACGGCAAGAATATCATTATATATTGTCATCAAATCTAAGATGAGAAGAAACATTATAATTAAAAGAAAAATAGCATTTGCAGAAGAAGAAATCCGGGATTTTAAGATAGATCTTTATGTATTTATAAAGGACAAGTTAAGTATTATTTATGACCTAGAGTAGTGGGATAAAAAAATTACTCAAGAAGTTAAATTTCGCTTAGAACCTATAAAACATAAAAAAGTTGGAGAAATAGACTTTTTGATTAGAGTTGTTGAAAATATTAATTTTTCTGATTATTCCGAAATCATAATAGACAAAAATAATTGGAATTAGTTTTTTCTAAGGTTTTTCCAAATAAAGAGCTAATCAAAGAGGATTTTGAAAACCTTAATATATTTGAAAAGAATTTATACAAGAATTCTGTAAATGAGAGTGATTTGAATGCTTATATCTTCTACACAAATGAAATAAGATCATTTTTTTCTAAGAGATTAAATAGATTCATTAGTTATTCAACACAGATTCTGATAATTTTAAAATTAAAGAAATTGCTAATGATTTAAAGAATTATACTGAAATAAATAATATCTTTATTATGAAATCGGAAAGTAGAGAAAATATCATTGAATATATGGAAAATACCTTGAAAATTAGTAAAGTTTTTATAATTTTTTGTTTTGAAAATTTAATTAAATCGAGTGCATTTCAGGATGAATAGGAGACAACTAGCTTAGAAAAAAGGGTTTAATTAAAATAATTCCAGTATATGAAGATGAGAAATTCATACCAACCCTTTTAATGGCTTACTTAAATGTTAGGTATTCTAAAGAAAATTACCAAGAATTCATTCAAATATTATATGATGAAATCTTAAGATAAATCTTTTTTTCTTTTATTTCTATTTAATTAAATCTAAAAGATAATAGAATAAAATTAACATAAATATTCTATTTTTAAATATTAAAAATTTACTTTCTAAAATTTAACGAATTTTTATGTTTTTAATAAAATTAATCTTATTTTTTTCAAAATCTTAATTAATTATTGCGTGTTAGTGTTTTGCATTTAGAATTTTTATCAAACAGCATTTTTTAACCATTCTAATGTATTGGCAGGAGCAAGGAAAGTTTTATTTCTAAAGAAGAAAATAACAAATAGAATGCATAAAAAAAATTCATTTAATTTATCTTTCAATTTTTTTCTAAAGTCTTTTAAATCTATAAAATTGGTGCTAATTAATATTTTTGGAATATTAATTTCTCAATTTTTAATAAATTTTCAAAATAAAACTCTCTTTTTGATGATATTTTATCTTTATTGATGATAATTTTACAATTTTTTATTCATAAAATTTTCATTAGATTTTATTTTTTAGAATAGAAGGCTAAACCAATAAAATTAAATATCAAAAAAAGGTTTTTCTTTTATTTAGGTTAGATAAACATTAAAAATTAAATTGCAATTAATATCTAATTATAAATATTAGATTTAATATAAAATAATAAAGTTAAGAGAAATAAAATAAACTCATTAATTATAGAATTTGATGATTTAACTTGGAGGATTTAGAGATTAAAAAAGATGCTTTAAATAAGTATAAGAAATGGGCAGCTTTACGGGATATCTTGCGTATTCATACTAAAATGGTATCTTATTTTAAAGCGCCCGAAATTAATTATGTCTTGATTAAATCTAATTTGGATAAAATGATGAAGCACCTTACAGATATAAAAAAAATATTGGAAAATATTATTGATAAAGATATAAGTATTTCAGATTCAAATGAGTTTAATGCCAAGATAATCTTTGATATGAATTTCTTAGAAGATTTATCCTTAAATGATCTTAAATATGCATGTAGGATGAGTAAAATAAAGGGTTATTCAAAGCTAAATAAAAAAGAATTAATTGAAAAACTAAGAAATTGTGAAAATTTAAACGTGTCCATATTGCTTAGAAAACTCAAGGAAAAAGGAATTAGGCTGAGAAAGTTATTAATTGAATTAGAGAGATATTTGAATGAAGTACAATCAAAATTAGATGAGTGGAAAGAAAAGTTTAAGATTAATTTTGGAAAAGAGTTAAGGAATTTAATCAAGGAAATGGGTTTGAATTTAGAAGGTCATTATCCTCTACTTAAAAGTTCTTTTTTTACGTTTGAAATAGATTTTGAAAAGCCTTTAGCAAGGATTTGGTATGGACCTAAACAAGAAAAGCTTATCGATATTAAGCTAGATTCTAAAGAAATTTCGAGGAAATTCAAAGAATTAAGGAAAGAGATTATTGATAGAGATATGGATGATGAAAAATTTATTTCAAAATTATTTAAAGCTTATGAAATAACATGTTTTAGAGAAAAGAAGGAATTAGGTGAACAAGTGCCTATAATACAAGTGTTATTAGATTATATATTCTTAATTCAAGATAATAGATATAAAGCAAGGCCAAGTAAAAAATTTTATTTTGATTATAATAGAACAATGTTTAGTTATGATTTATATCGTTTAAGAATTCGTAAGTTAAATGGCAGAAAATTAAAATTGATACCTGCAACGAGAGCATATACAAAAAGTCAGAAAGATTTTTTATGGGTTCCAATAAAAGAAGCTGTAGAAGGTAATTATTATTCCCACTTAATTTTTGAGGAGGTGAAAAAATGAGACAAAAAAATTTGGGTAAGAATATTGCAAGGAGAATTATAGAGGCAGTTGGGGGTACAGGAAATCCTCCAGAATATGGTTTTCAATTTTTTACTGCTGGATTACATGAATATTTAGATGTTATAGAAAGAGAATATTTAGACGATCACATTAAGAATGGTGGATCTGTTTTCAAGTTAGTAATAGGGATTTATGGTGGCGGAAAAACACATTTTTTATATAATGTTAGGGAATTAGCTTGGAACCATAATTATATTACATCTTATATAGTATTACGTCCTAATGAAACTCCATTTTCTAAATTAGAGCTTATATATCGTGGAATAGTGGACAATTTAATTTATAAGCAATCTCCAGAACAACTATTTGAATTGTGTGAAAGAGGAATAGTATCAACTTTAAGGAAATGGTTCCATGAAAAGTACAATGAATTCAATAGAAGTGTGGAAAAAGAACTGCTTGTTACCGAGCTAAAAAGATATGTTTCTGATGATTTAGGACCTTATGATAGCATTAGTTTTAAAAATGCTGTTAAAGAAGCTTTTATAGCACTATTAGATGATAGAGAAGCTGACTTTAATCTAATTTTACAATGGTTAAAGGGTGAAGATGTTCCTAAAAGCGAGTTAAAAAAGTTTCACATATACGAAAAAATAGATAAAACAAATGCTTTTAAGATGATTAGATCATTAATAAAATGGATCAAGCAAATTGGATATACGGGTATTGTCGTATTATTAGATGAAGGCGAGCAAACACCTAGCATGTCAACTCGTGAAAAAAATTTATTATTAAGTAATTTAAGAGAACTAGTTGATGCTTGTGTTCATACAGACTTTAGATATTCCATGTGGTTTTATGCTGTTCCTGATGAAACATTTTTAGAAGGTCAAACAAACATATATGTAGCATTAAAACAGAGATTATCAACGATCTTCGATGATGAAATAAATCCTACAGGCATTAAGATTTATTTAGAAAAGATTTCAATTGAGACAATTGATTTATTAGAAGAAATTGGGCAAAAATTAGCAAAAATATATGAACTTGCCTATGATATAAATTTTGATGATACTTTATTGAAAAAAACAATTAATAATATAGCTACTTATTCGGATGAAAGAATGTATGATATTGGTGTGAAAAGACTTTTCGTCCAAGATGTTATTAAAGCTTTTAACATTTTAAAGCGAAAAGGAAAAGAAGTAAATGCAGATGACATTTTATAATAAATTAAGTTTTTAATTATCATCAATAGTATTTATCATGAAAAGAATTGTTGAACATAGAATTTATGGTAAAGGAATTGTTTTAAGGGAGAGATATGGGGGGGAGCAATTATATGTCAAATTTCAGGATGATATTGAACGATGGGTAAATTTTAAAAATGTCAGTTTTAGCTCACGTGAGTTTAACAATAATGGCAAGATTGACCCAATTTCTGGTGATATAAATTCACAATTATTTGAAACTACTGTTGTTAATAATATTACCGAGAAAAATCACCCATATAAAAGATTTATTTCTCGCTTGATAATTGAATCGTTAAGGATGGGAATTTTTCCTGAAAAATTTGTAAGAGAGTTTACATTCGGGAGAGATGATGAGCTCAATTTCATTAAAGATTGGTTGAATGAATCTAATGAAGGCGCTTTAATCATTTCTGGAGAATATGGAATTGGGAAAACTCATTTATTAGATTTTCTTAAAAGCAAATTGGTAGAAGAATATTGGGCTATATCAATGATCCAATTTGATAGCGTATCTCTTCCGTTAAATAAACCAAAGATTATTTATGAAAATATGATCAATAATTTTAAATATAAAAATGGTAATTTTAAAGATTTTTTGGAAGAATTAGTGTCAAGCGAGAGAGTTTCCTTAATAGAAAATCACAATTATCTTAATGTAATGATTAATAGGATTAGAAATAGGACAGATCACAATTCCTGTTGGTTATGGATTAAAGGAAAACTCCATAATACTGGCAGTCAAATAGGATTACCACCAATATATACATATGCTACAGCTGCAAATATATTTTGTTATATTTTAAGTGGAATTGGTTATGCATTAAAGGAAGTTTTGAATTATAAAGGACTTGTATTATTATTTGATGAGGCAGAGAATATTGATCCATATTGGTATACTAGTTATCAAAGAGAGAAAGGTTGGAATTTTTTAAAAGGATTAATTTTAATGGCAAATAATTCTGATTTTTTATTGAATGAAAATATTAACCAAATAATTTCTAAAAATGAAATAACTATAGAACATTGGGGTGAAAAGAGTGAATTACAATATTATTATAGAAGACCATTGCGATATTTATATGCTATTCCTTGCGGAATCAAATTAATTTTTGCTTTTACTTATAATAAGGCTCTTTTTAATATGAACCTTTTTAAAAACTTAAAGAAATTCAGATTAGAGAGTTTAGATAAAGATGCATTAGAAAAAATTGCATTGAAAATTTCAGAACTATATAAATTAGCTTATAACTTAAAAAACTTAATTCCTCTTAATTTTTCATTTTTAAACGAAACTCTTAATCTTGATTCTGTAAGGATGTATATTAAAGGAGTTGTGGAATATTTGGATTTAAAGCGTTTTAATAGTAAAAAATGATGATTAATGAATATCTTTTTTGGTGTTTGATATAAGCCGAGAACAGTTTTTAAAGATTAAGAAAAGATTAAAAAAAACATGGTTAAATTTTTTTGGTAAATTTGGAAAACTTCTTGAGAGTCAAATTTTAACGATACCATTAATATTAGATGGTGAAAATGTTCTATTATCGGCATCAACTGCGAGTGGGAAAACTGAGGCGATTGTTGCTCCAGTAGTAGAGTCAATTTTTTCTGAAAATTTGAAAGGTTTATCTGTAATATACATTTCTCCTACAAGGGCATTGGTTAATGATTTGGAAACAAGGTTAAAGGACAAATTAGAAGAATTGAACATATCATTATCGATTAAGACTGGAGATCGCCCTCAATTTAATCCTAAAAAACCATCCCAATTTTTAATTACTACTCCAGAATCATTAGACTCTTTGATTTGTAGGCATCCATACACATTTAAAAATTTAAGAGTTGTGATTTTAGATGAGATCCATCTTATAGATAGAACTTATCGTGGAGATCAGTTAAGAATTCTCTTATTGCGATTACAAGAACTTACAAATAATAAATTTAATGTTCATATCTTATCAGCCACCATAGCTGATCCTAATGAATTAGGAAAAAGATATACAAAAGATTTTAAAATTGTCAGATTACAACATAAAAGGCAAATTAATTATACCTTAATCGCTAATTTGGATGAGATTGTTAATTTTATCAAAAAAGAGGTTTTGAAGAAAATTTTAATTTTTTGTAATTCAAGGAAAAAAGTGGAAGAACTTTCAATAAGTTGGAGGAATTTAAATTTACCAATGGAAGTTTTAACTCACCATGGAAGTTTAAGCAAGCAATATAGAGAGAGAACTGAAAAATTTTTTAAGAGATATCAATATATTGCTTGTATTGCAACTACTTCTTTAGAAATAGGGATTGATATTGGTAATATTGATGCCGTGGTTTTAGCGGATATTCCTTGGAGTGTTTCTACATTATTACAGAGAATTGGCAGAGGAAATAGGCGGGAGTTAGTAAATCGAGTTTTTGCACTCTATGAAGGAAAAGGATATAAAAAGAATATATTTGAAGAAATGTTCAACTTAGCCATAAAAGGAGAATTAGAAGTGAAAAAATATTTCCCAGATTTATCAGTTATCGTGCAGCAAGTATTTTCTTGCCTCTTCGCTCATAGAGAAGGGCTACAAGAGCAATATTTTTCCAAATTGTTTCAAGATTTCTGTACAACAAAAGAACTCCAAGATATTTTAGAACATCTTAGAGATCTTAACTTTATAGAATTTAGGAGGGAAAAATGGTATGCTACAGAAAAATTGATGGATATAGGAGAAAAAGGATTAATACATACCAACATTCCTGATGAAACCTCATTACCTGTCATTGATGTGGTGACTAATAGTAAAATTGGGAACGTATTATTTCCTATTGATAATATCTTTATTTTAGGAGGAAGAATATGGAAAATTGTAAAAATTCTTCCAAAAAAAATATTAGTTAGACAAGAAAAATTAAAAGCATATTCACCTGAATTCGAAATCAAAATGAAAATTGGTCGATATTTTTTTTACTTACCAGAATATATTCGAGAAATGATTAAAAGGAATTTATCAAATTCTTGAATTATATTTTTTTGTTGAGAGCCTTACTATTTATAACGCATTAAGGATTTTTAAGTTCACATTGAAAAAATTTAATTTAAATATTAAATAAATTGTGATTTCATCTTTTAAAAGAAATTACTCACGTGAAAATAATCCAAGAACCTTACAAGACAATTCTCGATAAATTATTACTAAAAATAAGGCAAGAATGGAAAGATAATTTAATTTCTTTAGTCCTATATGGTTCTGTAGCAAGGGGTGATTTTAACGAGAATTCTGATAATGATCTTTTAATATTTTGCGAAAATCTCCCCAAGAGTATCTCGAAACGCTTTGAAATGTTTTTAGAAATTGAAGATGAGCTACATCTCGAGAAATATCACGAAAATGGCTTTAATGTTGATTTCTCTACAATTTTAAGGACCAAAAAAGAAGCTGAGAATTTAATCCCCCTTTACCTTGACATGGTGGATGATGCAATCATTTTAAATGATAAGAACAATTTTTTCAATAACGTGTTGAATAGGTTAAGAGAACAACTCAAAAGATTGGATGCTAAGAGAATTTACATCGGGAAGAAATGGTATTGGGATTTAAAACCAAACTACAAATTTGGAGAGGATATTATCATTGAATAACAATAAAATGGCGAGAAGTTCTCTAAAAGAGGCAAGCATTCGATTACAAACTGCTAAAAAAGCTTTAGATGACCATTTTTTTCCTTATGCAGTACGCCAGTCTCAAGAATGTATCGAATTGGCATTAAAAGGCGCTTTAAGGCTTGTTGGAATAGAACCTCCAAAGTGGCATGATGTCGGAATAATTTTAAAAAAGAATAAACAAAAGTTCCCTCAATGGTTCCAATAAGATATTGATAAAATGGCTTTTATCTCGAGAGAATTACGAAAAGAAAGAGAAATTAGCATGTACGGTGATAATGAGTTAAATTTAACCCCCGACGAAATATATTCTGCTCATGATGCTGAAACAGCGGTTAAGAATGCGGAATTCATTTTAAATACTTGTAAAAAATTAATTCCTGGATGATTAAATTATTCATTTTTGGATTTTAAATGTCTTATAACAAATTATTATATAAAAATATTTGTTATTATTGGAATTTATTGGAAGATGCAAATTTTAAAGATAAAAAACCATGAATAATAATTTGTATGAAAAGATTCTTTCTTTTAAATGGATTACGCTTCTGGCATTAACTATTTATTTAATTTAAAAATTTTATGAGAATTTCTTATCAAATTCTTGGATTATAATATTTTGTTGAGCTGCCCACCACACCCAAATTTGTCTTATGAAGAAATGTACTATGCCTAAATTCGATTCCCATGCTTGAGTTTTTGACATGTGTTCGTGGCAAATCATAACGTATTTTTTTCCTTGCTGTTGCCAGATATTTTTAAGAAAGATCTTACCACAATAATCCACGATCTTTTCTTCGATAAAACATCTGGGGCAAACTTTAGGATATTCTGATGTGAGAATTACCTTGATCTCAAAGTTTATCTCTGGTCTTTCTGGTACGATTAAATTACCTGTCCAGATAAGGTAGTTTAATCGAGGATTTTTCTCTGGAAATAGTCTAAACCATGGTTTATTGTTTGTATATTTTAAGTAATTTATATATTTCATTATTTTTTCTATTTCAAGTTTTACTCGATCTTTCCAGGCAGGGTGTTTAGGGCCCACATTTACCCATTCTCCTTTAAACTCTTGAATCAATTCATCAACAATGGATCTTTGCCATTGAGGTTTTGCATTACTCATCCTACTATCCCTCTATCTATTATATCGAAAGTATTTCCAAATTTTTCTACAACTTCTTTTATGGGCGCCATTAAATCCGTTGTTGTTAATACTTGACCCCCCATATTTGCAATACAGATATTTTGAGAGAGGATTCCAAATTTTTTAGATATTTCTGGAATAATATCGGCTAATTTGATGTTTGGTGCTACTGGGAATGGAACTTGCTTCTTTTCAGTTCCGAACTTATTGACAAAATATATCGTGTTCAATTCGTGTGCCATTAAAAAAACCTCTGAAAATATTTTTATACCCCCATTTTAACATATCTTAATCAAAGAATTTTAATTTTTTCTTTTTATGTGTTTTTTAAAAATTTTTTTAGTATTTTTTAATTTAAATTAGATTTAATTTCATCCATTAAATTTCTTACTTGATTATCAAATGAAATATATTGAGACAGAACTTCAACATCTTGAAGTGTTGAGAATATTGATTTCTTAAACTTGCCATCAATTTGTTTTGGTTCAAAATAACTAAATGAAGAAATTATTTTTAATATGATATTATTGACTTTTTTTGTTATTATATCATCGTTTAGAGATTTGTCTTTAAATATAGGTAATCTTATATAAAAATCGAAAAATTTGATATAATAATCTATTGGAATTATAATTTCTTTTTTTGAAAAGTCCATTTTAGCGTAAAATATTTTTTGCAGTAAATTATTATTGATTAGTTCAATTTTTAAAATTTCATTAAAGTCCATTAAACATTTATTTTTATCTTGAGTATAAATAGGACATTTAAGATCTATACTTAATCTCAATTGTTTTGATTTTAAACTTTCTTTAGTCGTGCTATTTTCATTAATCTCTTTTGTATTTTTTAAAAATATAACTTTCCCATTACTGAATTTTTCCTCATTAAAACATAACTTAATTAAATCAGAGTTTAAATTTTTTACCAAGAATTGTTTAATCTTACTATTTTCAGGAATTATTAAATTATCATGTTTAAAATTTAAACTTTCCCAAGATTTTTCAAAAAACTCTTTAATGCTATTTAGAATTTGGATTCGTACTTTAGAGTCATCTATTTTACTTGAATTTTCATTTTGTTGGAATTTAAATAAAAGTTCTAAATTCAATGAAAACACTAAAAAATCCGGGATATCTGGGTTTACATATTTTACATTAGTTCTTTTAGTCTTTTTGTGTTTATCCATTTGAAAATATTCAATTTCTTCCCCATTTGTTACTATTGAAACACAATTTGGAAATTGATTACTTAGACTCAATAATGTTGAATCATCGATATGAGAATGAAAGATTTCACTTGAAAATGGGTGAGAATGGTATATTCCAACGGGTCCAATACCTTGAGGCAATATAGAACTAATTTCTTGAAACTCTTTGGCGTGAGGGATTGCACTTATAAGTGTTTGTTGTTCGTATTGAAGGCATTCAAAAAGTGCAATAATATTCACATCATTTTTATTCTGGTATCCAATTAGCCATCCATATATTTCATCTTCATTTGCAAGAGCATGATTTTTAATCGCGTCAATTAAATTCTTTGGAATATAGATCATGATTTTTCACCCTTTCATTTAAGTGAATCAATATAATTATCTAAATCATTCTTCGAAATTGTTCCTTTTATTGTACTTGCTTTTTCTTTACTACTTTTTCCGCAAATAGGACAATTTTTATCACGTATGGTATTATAAACTAAAAAATTCCCAGAAACCATGTGATACATTAAATAATCAATTAATGTCCCAAAATTTAGTAAGTATTTTAACATTTCCTGAACTTGAATGCTGGCTAATATCGCCATTGTAGAAGGTAATGATGCCACACAAGGTTCACCTCTGTCATCTGGTGGACTTATATTAATGCTGCTAATGCATTTTGCACA
>Ga0190360_1001439_pt1 | contig 12296 bp, 12 predicted proteins | sample 48721834_MG_FD_161271 | JGI IMG/M metagenome (GOLD analysis project Ga0190360, IMG submission 161271) | Hydrothermal vent microbial mat bacterial communities from Southern Trench, Guaymas Basin, Mexico - 4872-18-3-4_MG | ecosystem: Environmental > Aquatic > Marine > Hydrothermal vents >... | reverse complement strand
CCAGGGGGGTTTAAAGGCGCTGATAGGAAACAGGGGCTACCGGAGGTATCTCAGGCTTGAGGGGACGGAGGCCATCCTGGACCAGGACCGGCTCAGGGAGGAGGCCAGATACGATGGGAAGTACGTCCTGAGGACCAACACCGGCCTTTCCCCCGAGGAAGTGGCCCTTGCCTACAGGGACCTGTGGCAGGTGGAGAGGGCCTTCAGGGAGCTGAAGTCTGGATTGGAGCTGAGGCCTGTATATCACTGGACTTCTAAGCGCATAAGGGGCCATATCATGGTGTGTTTTCTGGCCTTTCTGCTGGAGGTGGCCTCCGACAGGAAGCTGAAGGAGTTGGGTTCTCCTGCTTCCCTCAGGGAGGTGATGGCAGACCTTGAAGCCTTGAGGGCCGTGGAGATCCGGGTGGGTGGTTCCAGATATGTCTTGAGGACTGAGCTTCAGGGCCGTGCCTATGATGCCTTCAGAGCCGTAGGGATGAGGCCGCCGGGGAAGGTGCTTGAAGTCCAGGATGGGGATGTAGTGGAACGTGGGGATGGTGTGCCTCTAACACCTTGAAATCCTTACATTTTTGTTGAAGAGGTGTCAAAGTTGGGTTAGACCCATAGCGAAAGGAGGGAAGAGGGATGCAGAAGGACGTCCACTTCTACCTCACCTACCTCCTGGCGACCAAGGTGGGGATAGCCCACGAGGACGCCGAGAGGATCGCCTGGGCGGATCAGTACACCGACGACCTCACCGAAGCCGAGCTCTACGGCATCCAGACGCAGTCGGCCATCGTGGGGAACTGGGCCGACAGGCAGATCCAGCTCTCGGTGCTCGTGCCCTTCCACTTCATCCCCGGGGCTGACCCCGAGCACCCATGGGTCACCACCCGAAACAACGCCAGGGCCAGGAAGCCGGTCACGTGGGCGGGAAGATCGAAGGACCCCTTCCAGTTGGGCATAGCCCTTCACGGCCTTCAGGACACCTTCAGCCACGAGGGGTTCTCCGGATGGCAAGAGGAGGTGAACTCCTGCTTCCCCTGGTACTACATCGGGAGCGCCCTGCCCAACGTGGGCCATGCGGAGCTGAGGGCCATCCCCGATGTGGTCAACTACGTCTGGACCGACCCGAGGACTGGGAGGAGGATCGACAACAGGAGGCGCACCATGGCCGCCGCCAGGGCCACCTACGGCTTTCTGGCCAAGTTCTTCAACCCCGGGATCGATCCCGCGATATGGCAAGGCCTCGAGGGGGAACTGCGGGAGGCCTTCGCCATGGAGTCCTACGATCAGCGGAAGCAGCACCTCCGTGACCTATCCGGGAACAGCGCCATCCGCTACGACGAGGTCAACAGGAGACTCAAGGCCCTCCACAAGGGCGACTTCATCCAGGCCGCAAGGGTCCACCTCGCCAGGGCCATAGAGCTGTTCCAGGACCTCCCCCCAAGGGGGGTCTGAGTTCGTCGAGTAGCTGAGCGTGACGTCTCCGGAGCAGGGGGCTATAATTCAAGGGGATGGCCAAGGGCGATGACTACAAGCAGGAACTCCTCTTCAGCGCCCAGCTCCTGAAGGAGCTGCAGGACGAGGGGATGCCCCTGTCGTACATCATGCGCCGCATGAGGCGGCTCCCCTTCCTGCAGGACGACGAGCGGCTCCAGCACAGGATCCGGCGGGAGCTGGAGGGCTTCCCCCGCTCTGAGGAGGGCGAGGTGAGGGCCATCGGGAGGGTGATCAAGCAGGCGGGAGAGTGGTCCCCCTTCTTCGGTCCCATCGAGGTCCTAGAGCGCTACGCCGAGCTGGCCACCGGGGGCAACCCCCTGCCGCCGGTGGAGCCTGGAGGGGTGGTCCTTAGGGAGGCGGACACCGAGTTGCTGGACGACCGGGAGGAGGTGGAGAGCGCAGTCAGGTACCTGAGGAGGCTGAGGCGCTACCTCCTTGAGGCCGTAACCGGCCGCTACTTCGAGCTGACCGAGAGGTTCAGGAAGCACTTTGAGGGGATCCTGTGAGGGTCATGGGTCTCGATGTGGGGCAGCGCCGGATAGGCGTGGCCTTGAGCGACGAACTGGGCCTGACGGCCCAGCCCCTCAAGGTGACCGAGCGACGGGGAGAGGAGACCTTTCGGGAGCTGGCCGAGATCGCCGAAGAGAGGAACGTAGGGGAGATAGTGGTGGGGCTGCCCAGGAGGACCGATGGCACCCTTGGGATCGAGGCCTCAAGGGTCATGGCCTTCGCCGAAGAGCTCAGGTGGAGGCTCGGCCTGCCGGTGAGGTTCTGGGACGAACGCTTCAGCACCGCCCAAGCCGAACGGGTGTTGCTCGCGGCCGACCAGAGCAGGCGGAAGAGGAGGAAGGTCCGGGACAAGGTGGCAGCGGCGCTCATCCTCCAGGGTTACCTCGATCATCGCCGACGTTCGGAAGGGGACCATGGGGAGGGTGTTCCTTAAGGGCTTCGTGCTCCTCTGCGCCGCCACCCTCATCGGGACCCTTCACCTGCTGCTCTATCTGTTTCTGCCTGCAGAACTTGAGGCCCCTCAACAGGAGATCCTTATCCCCAGGGGCTCGAGCTTCAAGGAGGTGATCCAGATCCTCGAGGAGGGAGGGCTCCTCCGCCACCCCCTCCCCTTCTTCCTCTACGGGGAGTTCACCGGAAGGGCCCAAAGGATCAGGGCTGGGGAGTATCGGCTCTCGGCCGCCCTATCCCCCTTGGAGATCATGGCCCGGCTGGTGGAGGGACGGGTGATTCTCAGGAAGGTGACCATCCCTGAGGGGTTGACCGTCAGGCAGATAGCCCTCTTGCTCAAGGGTCAAGGGATCATCGAGGACGAGGGGGACTTCCTCCGTCTCTGCCGAGACCCCTCCTTCGCCCACTCCTTAGGGGTCCAGGCGAGGGGGCTCGAGGGCTACCTCTTCCCAGACACCTACCTCTTCAGCCGAGGGTTGGGGGCCCAGGAGGTGATAAGGGCCATGGTGGCCAACTTCCACCGGATCTGGCGTCCCGAGTTCTCGGAGCGGGCCAAGGAGTTGGGCCTCACCGACTACGAGGTCTTGATCCTGGCCTCCATCATAGAGAAGGAGACGTCCCGACCTGAGGAACGTCCCCTGATCTCGGCGGTCTTTCACAACAGGATGAGGAGGCGGATGCCGCTTCAGAGCGACCCCACGGTGATCTATGGCCTCGAGGACTTCGACGGGAACCTCACCAGGAAGGACCTCAGACGCCCCACCCCTTACAACACCTACCTCCTCGTCGGCCTCCCTCCGACCCCCATCTGCAACCCGGGCAGGGATTCGATCCTGGCAGCGCTTCACCCCGCACCGGTGGACTACCTCTACTTCGTCTCCCGTAACGACGGGACTCACCACTTCTCCTCCACCTTGAGGGAACACAACCGGGCCGTGCTGAGGTACCAAAAGAGGAGATTGAAATAGGCCCCAGAAGGCCTTATCCTCTAAATGACATCGATCTCGGAAGGAGCCTCTATGGAGGAAGGAAAGCGCTTCAGCTTCGAGATAGGGCCCATCAGGCCCCCGAGCGAAGCTTACAGCCTGCTGCTTCGGCTGACGAGGAACTGCCCTTGGAATAAGTGCCTCTTCTGCCACATCTACAAGGGCCGACGCTTTGAGCGCCGTTCCGTGGAGGAGGTGAAGGCCGACATTGAGGCGGTCTGGAACATCTCCCAGGAGCTTAAGTCCCTTTCCTGGCGTCTGGGTTGCGGTGGCGATATAACTCAAGAGCTGGTCCAGCACGTCTTCAGCCGCCCTCAATACGACGAGTGCTTCCGGATGGTCGCCCTCTGGCTCTACCTCGGGGGCAAGAGCGTTTTCCTGCAGGACGCCAACTCCTTGGTCATGAGGACCGAGGACCTGGCCTCCATCCTCAGGTTCTTGAAGGAGAAGTTCCCCCAAATAGAGAGGGTCACCAGTTACGCCCGCTCCCGCACCGTCGCGAAGACGAAGACCGTCGAGGAGCTGAAGGAGCTGCGCGAAGCCGGCCTGACGAGGCTTCACCTCGGCCTCGAGACCGGCTGGGATTTCCTCCTCGAGTACATGAAGAAGGGGGTGACCGCCGCCCAGCACATCGAGGCCGGACAGAAGATCATGGCCTCCGGGATCGAGCTCTCCGAGTACGTGATCCTGGGCCTGGGCGGGAGGCGCTGGTGGAGGGAACACGCCTCCGAGACCGCCCGCGTCCTCAACCAGATCAACCCCCACTTCATCCGGATCAGGACCCTGATGGTGCTCCCCCAGATGCCACTTTACGAGAAGATCCAGAAGGGGGAGTTCGAGTTCCAGAGCGAGGAGGAGATGATCGTCGAGGAGAGGCTCCTCATTGAGAACCTGGAGGCGAAGAGCTACTTCACGAGCGATCACATCCTCAACCTCCTCGGGGAACTGGAGGGTCAGCTCCCCGGGGAGAAGGAGAAGCTCTTGGGGATCATCGACCGCTTCCTCTCCCTGCCCAAGGAGGAAAAGCTCAACTTCTGCGTGGGCCGGCGGGCTGGGATCTACCAGCAGATGGACGACATGGCCGACCCCTACCTCTATCAGAAGGTGGAGACCCTCAAGGAACAACTGCGGAGACACCCTGAAGGGGTAGAGGGGGCCATCTTCCGGATGAAGGAGGCCTTCCTCTGATGGCGGTGGGGAGGCTCCGCCTGAAGACCCGAGGCTACGACTTCCCGCCCTGGAGGCCGCCCAGCGAGGCCTGGAGCCTGCTCCTGCGGGTCACCAGGGGATGTCCGTGGAACAAATGCACCTTCTGCGAGATGTACAAGACTATGTCCTTTGAGCGCCGTCCCCTGGAGGAGATACTGGGGGATATCGAGGCGGCCAGGCAGTGGTACGGCCAGGAGGTTCGCTGGGTCTTCATCGGGGACTCGGACAGCCTCGTGGTGAGGCCCTCCTTCTTGGTGGAGGTGCTCAGGGCCCTCTACAGGGCCTTTCCGCACCTTGAACGGGTCACCAGTTACGCCCGGGCCAAGACCCTCAGGAAGAGACGCCTTGAGGACCTGAAGGAACTCCGTCGGGCGGGCCTCACCAGGCTCCACGTCGGCCTCGAGTCGGGCGACAGGGAGGTCCTGGAGGCCATCTCCAAGGGGGTGACCCCGGAGGAGGTCATCGAGGCTGGCCGCAAGGCGAAGGAGGCGGGCTTTGAGCTCTCGCTTTACGTCATCCTCGGGATCGGGGGGAAGGGACGCTGGAGGCAGCACGCCTCAGGCACCGCCCAGGTCCTCAACCAGGTAGACCCCCACTTCATAAGGGTGCGGACCCTCGTGCCCCGTCCAGGCACCCCCCTGTACGAACAGTGGCAGAGGGGGGAGTTCGTCATGGCCGAACCCGAGGAGATCCTTCAAGAGGAGGAGCGGTTGGTCGAGGACCTGGAGGTCACCTCCCACTTCCTGAGCGACCACATATCCAACTACCTTCCGGTGGAGGGGAAGCTACCAGAAGACAAGGAGAGGATGCTCTCGATGATCCGAGGGGGCCTCAAAGCCCTCCGCAAGGATCCCTCCCTCAAGGAGAGGTACAGGCAGAAGGCCTACCTCGCCTCCCTCTAAAGCTTCCCGCAGGTGGAACAGGAGGTGGCGGAGCAGCCCTCACAGCTGCTGGAGGAGGCGGTGGAGCGGAATTGGCCTCCTGAAGAGAAGGCGCACACCGACATCTGCCTCTTCACCTTCTGGCCGCCGCACCGAGGGCAACGGACCTCCTCGCCCGGGGAGAGAATCAAGGTCTCGAACTCCTCCTCGCAGTCCTGGCACCTGAATTCGTAGATGGGCATCTTCGATCCTCCTCAAACCGCCAACACCCTTATCTCCTCGGCCAAGCTGAAGGCCGCCTTCGCCCCTCGTCTCCTGCCCTCCTCTTGAAGCTCCCTGGCCATCTGTCCCACAGCCGCTGCCATCTTCTCCAGGAAACCCTTCACCCGATCCCGAAGCTCGTCCCTGACCAACCGCAGGGCCTGGCGGAAGGCCCTGAGGCTCGACCGGTACCTGTTCTTAAGGTAAGCATCCCAACCGCGGCAGTAAAGGAGGAGGAAATGGGCCTCTACGTCCTCGGGGCGGTGGCGCAAGTACCTGCTGAAGAACCGCGCCGCCAGATCGAAGTGCTCCCCCCGGAGGAAGCTCATGGCCCCCTCACGGTAGGCAGCGGTGATCCCCTCGGGAAAGGCCTCGGCCATGATCTCCTCCAGCCCCTTTCGACCGTAGGCCCGGCGCAAGAGGGTCTCGTTCTGCAACAGGAACCTCACCAACAGGGGGTTCTCCCCCCGATGGCGGGTCAGGAAGACCCTTATCTGCTCAAGGCTATCCTTGAAGAGCCTCCGGGTTTCGGTCAACCCCTCCCTCAGGCCCCGCTCGGCTCGCCGCCCGATCTTGGCGAACTCCTCCCGCAGCCTCATCTCATAGGTAGAGGCCCCCTCAGTGCGCCCTTCGAGCTGTCGGTAATGGGGGCGATAGACCTGAAGCTGATAGAGGTTCTCCCTGGCCTTCATGGCCTCGTGGAAGATGGAGCCCACGGCCAGGTCGAAGAGCCTCCCCTCCTCCGGGCAGTCCCCGGTTGGCTGACGGAAGAGCTCGTGGGATATCTCCTTCAGGTGGAAGAGGGGGAGGTGTGGGTCCTTGTCGTCTATGAAGCGGGCCATCTCCGCGAAGGTCAGGGTCCCTTGGCGATACCGCCTCCAGATCTCCTCGAACTGGAGCCAGACCTCCAGGAACTCCTTCAGCAGCTCCACGATGAGCCACTGCCTCTTGTCGTGCTCGACGGCCTCCATCATCCCTTTTGCGCCTTGGCGAAGGCGCGCTCGGCCTCAGTCTTCTTCCCCAGGTACTGATAGCAGAGCCCCAACTGGTGATAGGCCTCACGGTACCTCTCCTTGGGGAGGCCCTTTCGGCCAAGGGCCTTCTTCAGGAACTCCACCCCCTTGCTGTATTCGCCCATCTCCCGATGACAGATCCCGAGCATCAGGTAGGCGTCAAAGTCCAGGTCCGGGTCCCCTGTGGCCTTCAGGAACTCCTCCACGGCCTTCTCCAAGAGCCCCATCTCCTTGAAGGCCAGCCCGAGCTGGTAATGGGTCTGATAGTCGTCCTCGGCCACCTGGAGGTCGAGCTGGCTCTCCAGCTCCTGCATGACCTCTTGCCAGAAGAACTCCTCCTCCTTGGACTCGGAGGGTTTGCTCCTCAGGCGCTCCTCCATCTCCACCTGTTCGAGCTTCCGTTGGGCTTGCTCGTCCTCGGGGGAGAGCTCCAGGAGCTTCTTCAGGTGCTTCTTCGCCTCCCCAAAGAGGCCCCGTTTTGCATAGAGATCCGCCAAGGCGTAGTGGGCCTGGGAGAGGTGGGGATCCAGGGCCAAGACCTTCTTGTAGACGGCCACCGCCTTGGCGTGGATGTCCTCGGCCTCAAAGAGGTCGGCCAACAGGAGGTACTCCTCAACGGCCCGCTCCTTTTGCCCCACACGGACGTAAAGATCAGCCAGCCTCAGCCTGGTCTTGAAGTCCTGGGGGTCCTGCTGAAGGGCCCTCTCGCACTTCTTGATGGCCTTCTGCAGACCCTTCTTGCGCAACTTCTCGATGAAACCGATCATTGCCTCCCCTTTACGAAGACGAAGCTATTTTCCTGGGAAAGGCAGGACCTTGTCAAGCTTGCTTCGTTTCTTTTACAAAGATCCTTAAAAGAAGTCCTTCAGTCCTTGGAGGCCGTCCTCCTCCAGATCCTGAAGGCGATGAGGCTGACGGTCAGGACGGTCAGCAGGAGAAAGCCGAGGGAGATGGGCCTTGAGATGAAGATCCCGATGTCGCCGTCTGACATGATGAGGGCCTGCCGCAGGGCGTTCTCAAGCATGGGCCCCAGCACAAAGGCGATGAGCAAAGGCGCCAAGGGATAGTCGAACTTCCTCATGACGTAGCCCAAGATCCCGAAGAAGAACATGGCCTGCACGTCGAAGAGGCTGTTGTCGATGGCGTAAGTGCCTACGAAGCAGAGCAGCAGGATCGTAGGGTACAGCACCTTCTGGGGGATGCGCAACACGTTCCTGGCCGCCCTCACCGAGAGGCTACCGATCAGGAGGTTGCCGAGGTTGCAGACCATGAGGCCCACGAACAGCGCGTAGATGACCCGCCCGTGCTCCTGGAACATGGTGGGCCCAGGGGCTATTCCCTGGATCATGAAGGCCCCGAGCAGCACCGCGGTGACGATGTCCCCGGGGATCCCGAGGCTCAGAAGGGGTATGAGGGTCGCGCCGCACACGGCGCTGTTGCCCGACTCGGCCGCCGCCACCCCCTCCAGCTCCCCCTGACCGAAGCGCTCAGGGTGCTTGGAGGCCCGCTGGGCCATCCCGTAGTTGAGGAAGGCGGTGATAGTGGACCCTATCCCAGGGATGGCCCCCAGAAAGGTCCCCAAGGCCGTCCCCCGCAGGATGGTCCTCAGACAGCGCCTGAACTCCGCCCAAGAGACCCTTCGGTCCTCTGGGCGGTCCGAGTCCTTTATGAAGAGCCCCTTGATGCCCTCCATCACCTCCGCCTCGACCCTGATCAGGACCTCGGAAACGGCGAACAGCCCTATCAACATCGGCAGGAGCCCTATCCCCTTCAGCATCTCCACGTAGCCAAAGGTGAAACGGGAGGTACCCGCCACAGGGTCCATCCCCACCGTGGCGAAGAGCACCCCGAGGGTGGCGGCCAAAAGCCCCTTGATGAGGGATCGCCCGGACACCGCCGCTATGATGGTCAGGGAGAAGAGCACCAGGGAGAAGATCTCCGGAGGCCCAAACCTCAGGGCGAGCCTTGCCAAGGGGGGGGCCACGAGGATCAGGACCACATCGCTCATGGTGTCCGCGGTCACCGAGGCATAAAGCGCCATCTTCAGGGCCTTCAAGGCCTGTCCCTTTTGGGTCATGGGGAAGCCGTCAAGCACCGTGGCCGATGCCGCAGGGGTCCCTGGGGCGTTGATCAGGATGGCCGAGATCGACCCCCCGAACATCCCTCCTTTATAGACCCCCAAGAGCATGGCGATGGCGGGGATCGGGTCCATCTGGAAGGTCAAGGGAACCATGAGGGCCATGGCCATGGTCACCGTGAGCCCGGGGATGGAGCCGACGAAGATTCCCACGGCTACCCCCAAAAGGGCGAACATCACGTTGTGCCAGGTGACCATCAGCTTGAGACCTATGAGGAACTGTTCCATCGACGCACCCTTCAGTAGAAGATGGCCCCCTTGGGCAGCACCACGAGCATCACCTTGGCGAAGAAGAGATAGAGCACCACTGGAAAGAGGATCGAGAGCAGCACTATGGTGTGCCACCTCCTCACGCCGAAATGAAGGAGGTAGACCGCCATGATCAGGATCGAGGCCACAAGATAGCCCAGCAGAGGGGTGATGGCGATGTAAAGGACGAATAGGGCGATGCTGATGAGGAGCCTCCGGTGAAAGAGCCTCACCTCCTTGCGCTCACCCCTGGCCGCGAAGAAGTGCAACAGGCTGAAGGAAGCAAGAACGACAGCGATCCACCGCGGCATGAAGTCAGGGCTCAGCCCCGCCCCCCCTTCTCCTGCCCCCTCCACCCCCCAGGGGATGATGAAGAAGTAGAGGGCCACGCTGAAGAGGAGAAGGATCAGGGCGATGAGCCTGTCGTAATTGAAGCGCATCGCAAAAGAAAAGGAGGGAGGGCATAGCCCTCCCTCCCCTCAGCTCAGTACTTCTTCAGTCCTATCTTCTCCAGGACCTCTCCGTAGAACCTCTTTTGCTCCTCGAGGATCTTCCCAAACTCCTCACCGCTCATATACGAGACGGGCTCGCCGAGTTTCTTGAACAGCGCCTTGAAGGACTTGTCCTCTAAGGTCTGCTTGAAGCCATCGTGCAGTATCTTCTTCACCTCAGGGGGTACCCCCTTCGGCAGGAAGAAGGCACGGGTCGAGCTGTCCGAGAAGTTGATCCGTTTCTCTATCAGCGTTGGCACATCCGGGAGTTCAGGGAGCCGCTGCTTGGAGAAGACGGCCAAGGCCCTCATCTGGCCAGCCTCGATGTACTGATAGCACTCGGAGGGGATAGCCCCGAAGACGGCTACGTGTCCCCCGAGCACAGCAGCTATGGCTTTGGCACAACCCTTGAACGGCACATGGGTGAGCTTGATGCCCGCGGCGTAGGCAAAGCCCTCCATGGCGATGTGGGTGGTGGTACCGGGGCCGGCGCTGCCGTACTTCACCGCCCCGGGGTGCTTTTTGGCGTAATCGAGGAACTCCTCCAGGGTCTTCCACGGTTGCTGAGCCCCTACCACCAGGATCCGCGGGGAGTCGCTTACCCGCATAAGGGGCTCCAGGTCGTCGAAGCTGTAGGGGGTCTTCACCATGTAGGGCTTGATCACGACCACGGCCGGCACAGCGTAAAGGAGCGTGTAACCGTCGGGCTTGGACCGAGCCACATAGGCAGCCCCCACCGCCCCTCCACCTCCGGGCTTGGTCACCACCACCACGGGCTGGCCGAAGTACTTGTCGGCCACCGAGGCGAGGGCCCGGGCCTGAAGGTCGGTGCCACCACCGGCCGAGTAGGGCACCACGATGGTAATGGGTTTGGTGGGGAACTTGACCGGCGCGGCCCCGGCTGAAAGGACGAAGGCCATCAGCAGGGCCAGCGCAAAGAATGCTGAAAACACCTTCCTCATGTCACCCCTCCTTATTCATTTTTTTTCCCGCCCCCAAGGCGGGTCAAAACTCCTCCTCCAGGACCATCTTTATGGCCCCCTTGGGACAGACTGCAGCACAGATGCCGCAGCCCTTGCAGTAGTCGAGGTCGATCTGGATCTGACCGCTCTGGGGGTCCCGTGTAATGGCCAGATCGGGACAGAGGAGCCGACAGAGGTCGCAGGCCTCGCAGCTCCTGGAACCGAGACAGCGGGCCGCCTCCCTCTCGGCTTCTTGCGGGGTGAGGGGCGGATCGTGGCGCCGAAAGTCAACCCTCAGCACCTCCTCCCTCCTCTCCCTCGGGGTCCTCTCCAAGCGACAATCCCAGTTGAGCACCTCAGCCCTCCAAAAACTCCGCCACTCGGCGGGCCACGGCCCGGCCTGAGGCCATGGCCTCTACCACTGTGGAGGGGCCGGTGACGACGTCACCAGCCGCAAAGACCCCTTCGTAGCCGAGGACCCGTCCCCAGTCATCGCACCTGATGGCATCGTCTTCCCCGCTCAGAAGTTGGAGCTCGGGCCCCTGCCCTATGGCACAGATCACCCAATCGGCCGGCTCCACGAACTCCGACCCCTCCACGGGGACGGGCTTGGGCCTGCCCGTAGAGTCGGGCTCGCCGAGCTCGACCCTGAGGAGTTCGAGGCCCTTCACCCTACCCCCCTCGACCACCACCCCCTTGGGGACCACTTGGGGCACTATCTGCACACCTTCCTTGAGGGCCGCCTCCACCTCTTCCCTCTGGGCGGGCATGTCCTCGAGGCGACGGCGATAGAGGATCAGCACCTCCTCTGGCCCGAGCCTCAGGGCTGTTCGGGCGGCATCAAGGGCGGCGTTCCCTCCACCTATCACCAGGACCCTCCCTCGAAGGTCCCGGCGACCTCCGAGGTTCACCCCTTCGAGGAACTCGAGACAGCCCAGATAACCCTCTGCCCCCTCCCCGGGGACCCCGAGCTTGAGGTCGCGCCAGGTCCCTATGGCCAGCACCACGGCATCGGCCTTCCCCTTGAGCTCCTCCAGAGAGACCCCATCACCTACGCGCACAGCGCCGCGAAACTCCATGCCCAGCTCGAGGAGCATCCCCACATCGTGATCTATGACCTCCCGCGGGAGACGGAAGGGAGGAATCCCGGCCCGCAGCATCCCGCCTGGCTCTTCAAGGGCATCAAGCACCGTCACCCTGAAGCCCCTCATCAGCAGCTCGTAACCGCAGGCCAGGCCCGAAGGCCCTGCCCCTACCACCAGGACCCCTTTGCCCCTCTCCGGGGCCTTCCACCCCTTGAGCACCTCGAGGATCTCGGACCGGTGCTCCATCTCGTAATGGGCGGCGAAGCGTTTCAGTTCCCTTATGGCCACGGGCTCCTCCCAACTCCCCCTAAGGCAGGCCCCCTCGCAGGGCTTGGAGCACACGTAGCCACAGACCCCGGGTAGGGGGTTGTCGCGCCTTATGAGCAGGATGGCCTCCTTCGGCCTCCCCTGCCGGATCAGCCCCACGTAGTCGCGGACCCTCTGACCCAAAGGACAGGCGGCCTGACACGGGGGGAGCCCCTGTAGTTGCTCGAGCTCCGTCCTCCCATAGAGGTAGCCCCTCACGGTCTCGGGGTCGTGCCGGAAGTCCTCGAAGGTCTCAGCAGGGCACTCCCTCAGG
>Ga0190360_1001437_pt1 | contig 12299 bp, 10 predicted proteins | sample 48721834_MG_FD_161271 | JGI IMG/M metagenome (GOLD analysis project Ga0190360, IMG submission 161271) | Hydrothermal vent microbial mat bacterial communities from Southern Trench, Guaymas Basin, Mexico - 4872-18-3-4_MG | ecosystem: Environmental > Aquatic > Marine > Hydrothermal vents >... | reverse complement strand
GGTTGAGTTGGAGGTTAGTCTCTCCTTTTTCCCGATCCTCAGTAGAATTATGTTTTCCTCTTTCACCGTTGAAGAACAAAATTATTCCTCATTTGTTACTTAATCTAAATTAAACTCTTTTTTTTTCGCTAACTCTTGCTAGGAGTCCAGGAGACTATCGAATAAGACAGGAGAAAAGGGAGATAATTTGAACCAATTTAACCAGAACAGCTTCTTCAAAAGGGCTTTCCTTTTGGTCAAAAGTGAAAAGCAAAGACATTGTATGGTTAAAAATAGATACGAGCCAGGTAAGAGGATGATAAATATTGGAAGAGGAGAGAGATATGGGGAAGGTGAGGACCTGACCCTAATCTCAAGTATTATTGTAAATATGAACCAGAGAAAGTTGTGTTTATCAAGTGAGTTTTAAAATTCCTTAGGGCTTTAATTTGAATTTAGCTGCCTTTTTCCCTAGAATGAAGGTCAATAGGGAGAAAATATTGTTCAAGAAAAAGAAGACCAAGTTGGCGGAAACAATCCTAAAGGAAGAAGATATTTCTCTAGATTTTTCTCGGGCAAGGGGGAGTATTCTTTTTTTAGGCAGGTATTCACTTCCTGAAGTTCTTCAGGTTTTAAGAAAAAAAAATTTCATAAAAGAAGCTCAGAAAAGAAAGTTATGGCCCCTGGTTTTTCAGGTTGACTCTTCGGATTTTCCTCTCCAGCGGTTTCAAATTTTCTACCGTTCGGCTAAACCGGAAAATTTAGTGGTAGATTTAAAGATAAGAGAAGGATTTTTCTCTTTTACTCCTCCCCTTTCTCTCAAATTAAAGATGAAAAGATATCGATTTCTTTTCCTAGAATGGTTGACTCTCCAGAATCCAAGATTAGATTTTACCAATAAGGATTTACCTCTACCTGGCCAGAAACACCCGGGTTTAAAACTCAGTCGGAAAGTCATGGATTTATTTGTTTATGTAGCTCGATTAATTCAGGCTGATGGGATTATGGCCTTTCCAGCCTACTTTCATAATGCGATTCTCTTTTCCCGGTATTTTAAATTTATCAATCCAGTCAAGGAAGCTGAAGTACGAACAATTCGTAAAACAGCTGTTTCTGTGCCCATAAAACAGTTGGCCTGGATGGTTCATTGGGGCTGCCTGCGCTATGAGGATGGGCGTCTCTATGAATGGTTGTCCTCAGAGCAATTGTATCCTTTAAATAAAGAATTAAAAAGATATTTTCTAAGCCATGAGTATCGACAAAAAGTTAAAGAGGCAGAAGCGAAATATGCTTTTTCTATCGATTGGGATTGCTTTTGGCAGAAAATGGAAAGAGGGGAGTGGCGGGAGAGTTGAGATTGTCGGCCGGGAGTAAATCTGATATAATTTGACCTCAGAAAAAAGGAGAAAAAAAATGAAAAAAGGAATTCATCCTGAGTATGTAGAATGCACAGTTGTTTGTGCCTGTGGCAATACTTTTAAAACTAGATCGACTAAAAAAGAGATAAGAGTCGAAATTTGCTCTCAATGCCATCCCTTTTTTACTGGCAAACAAAAGTTCGTAGATAGCGCCGGTCGGGTGGAAAAATTTCGCAAGAAGTATGGAGATTTTACAGGCAAGGTGTGATGCTCCAGGAGTTAGAGAGTATAAGAGAAAAGTACGAGAAACTTACCCAGTGTCTGGCCGACAGTCGATTTTTAGCTGATCCCCAAAAACTCAAAGAGATTTCCAAAGAAAGAGCTGAGTTGGAACCTGTGGTGGTGAAATATGAACAATTGAAGAAGGTGAGAAGGGATATTGAGGGTTCGCGTGAAATTTTAAATGACCCTGAGGCTGATGAAGAATTGAAGCAGCTGGCGGAAGCGGAGTTGAAAAAACTAGAAAAGGAAGAAGAGCAAATCTTGGCAGAATTAAAACTTTTGCTTCTTCCCAAGGACCCAAATGATGAGAAAAATGTCTTTTTAGAAATTAGAGCCGGCGCTGGAGGAGATGAAGCTTCTCTTTTTGCTCAAGATCTCTTCCGGATGTATACGCGATTTGCTGAAAAGAAGGGCTGGAAATATGAAGTGATGCAGGCCAGCTATTCCCCTATAGGAGGTTTCAAGGAGGTAATTCTTAATATTAGAGGGGAGCGAGTCTATTCGCTTCTTAAATATGAAAGTGGCGTTCATCGGGTTCAGCGAGTTCCTCAAACCGAGGCCAGCGGAAGAATTCATACTTCAACTGTCACTGTGGCCGTTTTACCTGAGGCTGAAGAAGTTGATGTCCAGATTGATCCTAAGGATTTGCGTATTGAAGCTTTTGGGGCTTCAGGACCGGGAGGACAGAATGTCAACCGCAATTATACTGCCATTAGAATTACCCATAAACCCACGGGCATAGTGGTGTCCTGTCAAGACGAGAAATCGCAACATCGCAATAAAGAAAAAGCCATGAGAATTCTGCGCTCCCGTCTTCTTGATTTAGTTCAAAGAGAGCAAAAGGAAAAAATTGATCAGCATCGACGGGCCCAGGTGGGAACAGGTGAGCGGAGCGAAAAAATCAGAACGTATAATTTCCCCCAATCAAGGGTGACTGATCATCGGATTAATTTGACGTTACATAAATTGGAAAGCATTTTAGACGGAGAATTGGATGAATTGATTGAAACTTTAACTCTTCATTATCAGACTCAAATGCTGGCTTCTTTGGATGAGGCCCAAAGTAAAGCTTCTTAAAGAGGCTGAGGAAAATGCCAAATTTAGCTAAACTTCTTATTTTTGGTCGAGATAACTTGGCCCATTTCGAAAATCCCGAGTTAGAAGCCAAACTCCTTTTGCTGGCCGCCACTGGATTAAGCGAAGAGCAACTTTATACTTCCCCGAAGTGGATACCGCCCCTCTCTTCGCGCCGGAAGTTTTATCGCTTGATTGCTCTTCGTTGTTCAGGCATACCTATGGCCTACCTTCTGGGGCGCCAAGAATTCTGGTCACTTCCATTTCTAGTAGGAAAAGGAGTCCTGATTCCTCGCCCCGAGACCGAATTGTTGGTTGAGGAGGCGTTGGCTGTGACGAGCAATAATCAACAGGCTGTGGTAGTTGATATTGGCACAGGATGTGGCAATATTGCCATCGCCTTGGCTAAGGAAAGACCTGAAGCCTTTATTTTGGCCACGGATATTTCCTCAGAGGCGATTGGTTGGGCTAAGCGTAATCTGGAATTTCATCAAATTGGTAATGTTCATCTTCTTCAAGGAGATGGATTAGCCCCTTTACAAAATTCTTTTCCCCGGCGTCAAGTTGATCTCATTGTTTCTAACCCCCCCTACATCTCCCAAAATGAATGGGAAAATCTCTCTTCTTCGATTAAAGATTACGAACCTCGGGCAGCTCTGTTGGCTGGTGAAGATGGTTTAGAAGTGATAGCTAAAATTATTAAAGACGCCCCTCTTCTTCTTAAGCCAGGAGGAGTTTTATTGTTGGAAATTGGCTGGAATCAAAAAGAAAAAGTCGAGGAATTATTTGATTCTCAATGGGCGGAGATTACCTTCCGAGCCGATTATCAGGGTATTCCCCGGCTCTGTCGAGCTGTTCTCAGGTCATGAACCTCGTTTTGGCAATTCCCAATTTATTTTTTAGAACCTGTTATAAATCAGCCGGAGCAAGAAAAAGGCAAGTTTTCTGGGTATTTAGTTAACTCTAGTCTCAGTAGGCAAAAATATGGGGATAATTAAAATTCTTGAATAGGTCAGAGAAATAAGGTATAAGAACTCTAAGTGGTTAGTGAGTGGAAAAGGAGGCCTTTTAATGAATAAACGCCGCATCTTGGTCGTTGATTTTCAGGAGGAGAGAAGGAAAAAATTAGTCAAGTTTCTTCAGGAATTTGCTTATGAAATAGATGAAGTCCCTGACATTAAACGAGCTTCAGATAGATTGCTGGGAGTAAATAACTTTTTTTGCCTAATTTTGGCTTGTGAGAGATTGGATGGCTATAAAGCCGGTCTTTTAAGATCAATCCATTCTTTCAATCCCCAGTTGAGTATTATTCTTTTAACGCGGCTGGAGCAACCCTTTATCGGAGTCGAACTTCTGCAAAAGGGATTGGTTGACCATATTTCTGAGCCTGATAACCTTTCAGGAATTTATGCCGCTCTTATTAATGAAGAGAAGAAGAGGGAGCTTCTTCAGAAAAATGATTTGTACTTGAGCGAATTGAAAAAATTGAAATTAGAACAGGAAAAGAATTTAAAGAGAGCTGTAGTTTTGGAAGAAATTTATGACACTACTATTGAGAATTTGATGACGGCTCTTGATTTAAGAGATGTAGAGACTTTTGGCCATTCCCGAACTGTGGCTAAATATTCCCAAGTATTGGCTCAATTGTTGGGTATAAGTGACCAAGAAAGATTAGATAATATTCGGAAAGGAGCTCTCCTTCATGATGTGGGCAAGATTGCCATTCCTGATGCTATTTTGAAGAAACCAGGCTCTCTTTCTCCCGAAGAATGGGAAAAAATAAAATTGCATCCTTCTCTTGGTTTTGGCTTGATAAAAGAAATAAAACTTGTCCCTGAGGTAGGGAATATAATTCTTTATCATCATGAGCGTTATGATGGGAGAGGCTATCCTAAGAAGCTTAAAGGAGAAGAAATACCTCTTGAAGCCAGGATTTTTGCTTTAGCTGATGCTTTAGATGCCATTACTTCTTATCGCCCTTATCGAGAGGAAAGAGATTTTAAAGTGGCCCAAGAAGAAATCCTTAAGAATAAGGCCACGCAGTTTGATCCCCAGGTAGTAGAAGCTTTCTGTTCCCTTGAGCTAGATAAATGGGAAAAGATCAGATTTGAGACCACCCGTCTTTTGCCTGATTATGAATCCTTATTAAAATCAGCCAAAAGGAGTTAGACTTTCACCATATCTCACCCTTTGGGGTGAGTTAAGCCTGAAAAAAATCCCCCCTTTATTTCCTCGGGAGAGGCGATTGTCTAGGTAGTTGATTTCTGTAATTATGTTGTCGAACGCAATGAATGGATTTAAAATAATTAATAAGAAAAAAAGAGGTTAACCCTAAAGGGGGAAGGAGAATTGAGTCATGAAAAAAGAAAAAGAAACTACTTTTGAATCTGTTTCCATTATTGAAGAAATAGAGAATCAATTAGAAGAAATCTTATCCAGAAAGAAAGAATCAATTGAGAAAGAGTTGGAAGAGAAAATTAGACGGGAAAAAGAAGAGGCTCAGAAGAGAATTCAGGCCATTGAAGAGGAATTGAGTGAGGAAAAACAAACTTTAAGTACTTATCGAGCTCTCTTTGCTGAATTTGAGGAAAAGAAGCAGGAAATAAAAACTCAGATCAAAGACCACTTAGCTCGAGCTATTGAATTGCAGAGCCAGATTGAAAATATGACGGCTCAGACAATGAATGAGTTAAAAGTGGTCAGCGAATTGAATCAGGAGTTGGAGAAGCTTCATCATGAGGCTTTGGAGAAGGCTACTTCTTTAAAGAAAACTCTTGAGGAAAAATACGGCATTGTGGCTGAGTTGCCAGAAAGTAATGGTGATACTGAAGTTGGGGTTGATTTAAAGAGGGAATTGCTGAAGTTGAAGAAAATCAAGGAATTGTTAGAGTCAAACGAAGTCTATCTGGAACCACTGGAAAAGGAAGGTCCGGAATCTACAAGTGAGGAGAGGGAAGAAACAGTAAAGGAAGAAGTGGAAACTGAATTTGAAGCTGATGAAGAGGTTAAGTTGGCCGCAGAAAGTGAAGAGAAAGAAAAAGAGGAGGAAGAGGAAGAAGTAAAGGCTGGAGCGGAGGAGGTAGTTCTGGAAGACGTGGGAGAAAAGATTGAAGTGGAAAAGGAGGTTCTGGAGGCCGAACTTTCTGCTGAGGTCAAAGAGCAGAAAGGAGAAGAAGTAGGAACTGAAGAAGTTAAAGAAGAAGAGAAACCAGCTCAGGGTAGTGGATTGGAAGATATCTATAATTTATTGGAAAAATATCGCAAAGAAGAAAAGATTGAGGGAAACGGCACCATCAGTTTTTATGAAAATGAGGGCAAGATAATCGTTGACAGTGAGTATTTAGTCTCCAAGATGAGTGAGTATGTGGAAGAAGCTAAGAAGTTGTATATAAAATTATCACAGACTGAATCTCCACGGGAACAGTTTTTTGTTAAACAGGATATAATCCGTTTTCAAGAAGAACTCCGAAAGATGATGTTAGGAGTGGTCGAACTTTGTGAGAAAGAATCTTGTAACTTACCAGAATTCACCAGCGAAATTATTAATAAAGAAGTCATTAAGGACATTTTGGAAAGAGTGACTTTAGGGAATTGGAGTAATCAAGAAGATTTTGCTGCTTTTGATATGTATGCTCGAGAAATCAAAAATGCTTTTAATAGTGTGCTGACTCCTCCTGAGAAGTATTTGGAAGCAATTCATCGGGAATTGACCCGTTAAATTTCCAGCAAAGCGATTTCTTTCGAAGGATATTTAGGCAGGAGAAAAGAAAAGGATCACTTTTAGGAGAAACGTGACGGTGTCAAGTTAAGAGAGTTGAAGTATTCTTCAAGGGAATGCCTATCTTTTAGAGAAAGATCAAGGAACTCAATTCCAGTCAGATATTGATGGGTAAAATTCTGATTGCCAGGCTGGCAATAGATGACCTTTCCCCCACATTGAAAAGCTTTATTGCCGAGAACCAAAATGAGGCTGATTTCTTTCTTTTCGGGCAAAGGAATATCAGTTAAAATTTTCGCCCCTCCTAAACTGAGATTGACTGTTTTAGAAATTTTTTGAAAACCATCCATTTTGAAAATCATCAGAGTAGAGGTGTAATAACGGGGAAAACGTCGTCTTTCTCGCTCCACAGTGGAGTCAATCGTCTGGAGAAGAACAGGTTCGCTAGAAGAGGAGTGGGGAGGTTGGTAAAGGCAAATTTTATTTTTAGGCGGTCCTGGCTTTTCCCCAGGAGAGAGAGGAGATAGGGCGGTTCTTTTGCCCTTAGCTTGAGCTAAGGCTACATCAGCTTCATTGGCCAGTTTGATCAAATCTTGTTTGGTAATTAAGTGGGGGTTGGGAAATCGGTCCTTGGTGAAAAAAGTAATGCCAAAACTCATAGTGAGATTGTGATTGGGTTGGAACTCTTGGTTATCAAAATAATATTCCTCAACATTTTTTCTAATACGTTCAGTAAAAGAGAAGGCTTCTTCGGGAGTTTTTATTCCAGTTAAAAAGAAGAGAAATTCTTCTCCGCCGTATCGGCAGAGAAGGTCTTCGTCTCGAGTGGAAGTTTTTAACACTCGGGAGAGCTCTCTCAATAGTCGATTGCCGGCTTCGTGACCATTTCGGTCATTATAGTGCTTAAACCAGTCGACGTCTCCCATGACTAGAGCATAAGCGGAATTTTCTTGACGCCGCTTACTTTCGGTTTTTATTTTTTGAATGATTTTATCAAAAAAAGGCTCAGGGCGAAGCAAACCTGTGAGAGCGTCATATTGAATAAGGTTGAGTTTAGTTATAGCAATACCAATATGTTCGCTAAGCCGGGCTAGAATTTCTTCGTCTTCGCGAGAAAAATGTTTGCTTTTGTCTCCAGGAGAGGGCAGCTTATTATAAACTTCTAACACGCCGATAACTTCTTCATCATGACGGATAGGCACGCTAAGCAGGTTTTTTAATTCATAACCTAATTGATTTTTATACCGAGTGGATAATCTTTTATCGAATTCAGAAGAGTGAGAGTTGACTTCTGTGCCTGTTTTGGCAGTAAAAGCAGCATAATCCATAGTTTCCAGAAGGACGATATGAGAGGAAATATCAGGATAAGACAGGATTTTATTATTCCAAACTAGAGGCTTAAGGAATTTTCCGTAGGAGTCGTTTTCCTCCACCAGATACAAGGAAATTCCCTGAGAGCCGATTATTTCTTTGATGTCGTAAACGATGTCCAATAAGTCAGTCACATCATGGGCCTTATGGAGTTTTTTCAGAATTTCTTCTATTTTTTGTTTTTCTTTGCGAAACCAAATGAATTGGGATTCGAGGGCGACTCTTTTTTCTATCTCTTTAACGATATATTCGTTAATCGTTTCCTTTATTTCTCTGATCTGGTGATATGTTTCTTGAATTTCTACTTCCTGACGCTCAACTATACGGCGGAGACGATTCGTTTCTTCCAAAAGAAGAGCATGATCAATAGCTCGCTGGAGAGCCTTTTTAAAAGCGATAGTAGATCTTTCGGAATAGGGAAAGGGTTGGGCGTCAACGTAACGCCGGGGGGGCCAGTCTTGAAGACAAAGTTTGACGCTTTGGTCGGAATTGCCGGTAATAATTACACTTGTTTCCCGGGGGACAATTCCTTTGAGCAAGGAGTAGCGACCCAGAGTGTAATCCACCACAATTACTTGGAAATTTTTTTGCTGGATCAATTGGATAGCTTTTTCTAAGGATAAGGCTGAATAAGTTTGGCCTAGAGGGCGCATTAAAGGGAGAACCAGTTCTTGATCTTCCTGGTTCGTGAGAATAAGAAGAAGATTAATCTGGGGTTCAACAATTACACTCACTTTTGGGTCACTAAATTTTTTATTTTTGGGAGGGCCCAACCTTAGCCTGCTCCTTAGCCACTTTTATTTTAATCGTAATTGACGATCTTTTGCAACTTCTATTTTTATTATCTACTTTCCCTGAGATAAGTCAACTTTTAAAGTTGTCTTTTTTCTTTGTTGTGATAAGATTTAATCGATGAGTGAAGTGAGAGTTCGTTTTGCTCCCAGTCCTACCGGGCATCTCCATTTGGGAGCTGCCCGAACGGCTCTTTTTAATTGGCTTTTTGCCCGCCACCACGGAGGAAAATTCATATTAAGAATCGAAGATACGGATGTCGAAAGATCCAGTCGGGAGATGACGCAGGGAATAATTGAAGGACTTCGCTGGTTAGGTTTGGATTGGGATGAAGGACCTTATTTTCAGTCAGACCGCTTAAATCTCTATCAGGAAAAAGCCCGAGCTTTGGTAGCTGAGGGGAAAGCTTACTTTTGCTACTGCCTCCCAGAGGAAATAAAGGAGCGAAGGGAAAAAATAATCAGCCAAGGAGGATTTTGGCGCTATGACCGGCGCTGCTATTACCTGGCCGAGGAGGATAAACGTAATTTTGAAGCTGAAGGTCGGGCTAAAGCTATAAGGTTTTTAGTACCGGAAGCTCAGGAAATTGAATTTAATGACTTAATTCATGGCCGGATTAAAGTAAAAAGCCAGAACATTGAAGATTTTGTCCTTCTTCGCAGTGATGGCCAACCTACTTACCATCTTTCAGTTGTGGTGGATGATATGGCCATGAAAATCACCCATGTTATCCGAGGAGATGATCATATTTCTAATACACCTAAGCAGATTCTTCTTTACCAGGCTTTTGGAGTTTCTTGCCCTCAATTTGGTCATCTACCTTTGATCCTAGGACCGGATAAAAAGAAGCTGAGTAAACGGCATGGAGTGAGCTCAATTTTGGAGTATCACCGACGAGGGTTTTTGCCCTTAGCTGTGGTGAATTTTTTGGCCCAGATGAGTTGGGCCCCTGGCGAGGAGGAAAGGGTTTATTCTCTTGAGGAGATGATTGAAAAATTTTCTCTTGAGAAAATCAGTAAAGGCAGTCCGGTTTATAATCCATCTAAATTGGAATGGTTAAACAGTCAGTTAATCAGTCAAACTCCAGGCAAAGAACTTTTGACCTTAATCAAGGAAAGATTGTTGCAAGAATCGCTCTGGCGAGATGAGCTAGAAAGAGAAAAGGAGCAATGGTTTAGTGGATTATTGGATTTGCTTAAGGAAAGGTCCCGCACTTTGGTCGAATTGGTAAACAATTGTCGTCCTTTTCTCAGTGATGAGTTTCCTTTTGATTCTGAAGCTGTGGCCAGATATTTAACTGATCCCCGCCTCCCAGGATTATTGTCGAAATTGGCGGATGATTTTCGCCAACTGAAGAATTTTAAAGCAGATTCAATTGAGAGAGCTTTAAGGCGACGGGCTGAGCAGGAAGGCGTTAAAGCGGCTGTTTTAATTCATGCTCTCCGAGTATTGCTTTTAGGCATGAGAGTCAGTCCGGGCATTTTTGATGTTCTGGAATATATGGGTCGGGATCGTACCCTCCAGCGGATGAGTCGGCTTGCGCAAGTAATTTCTCAAAGAAGCCTGGAGGGAAAAAATATAAGAGATTAAAAAAGGAGGGATGCCAGTGAAAGAAGACCGTCCTCCTCAGGTGATTAAGGCACCACGAGGCACTACTCTCAACACCAAAGGTTGGTCTCAAGAGGGAGCCTTAAGAATGTTAATGAATAATTTGGATCCAGAAGTAGCTGAAAAACCAGAAGAGTTGATTGTTTATGGTGGAACCGGTAAAGCGGCTCGTAATTGGGATTGCTTTTGGGCGATTGTTGAGAGTTTGAAAAATCTGGAAAATGATGAAACTCTACTTATCCAGTCAGGAAAACCTGTGGGCATTTTTAAGACTCATGCTGAAGCTCCCCGGGTCTTGATTGCGAACGCTTTGATTGTGCCCAAATGGGCTACTTGGGATGAATTCCGCCGATTGGAAGCTCTGGGATTGACTATGTACGGTCAGATGACAGCTGGGAGTTGGATTTATATCGGAACTCAGGGTATTCTTCAAGGAACTTACGAAACTCTGGCGGCCGTGGCCAGAAAGCATTTCGGTGGTTCTTTAAAAGGGAAATTAGTGCTGACCGCCGGCTTGGGTGGTATGGGAGGAGCCCAGCCACTAGCCGTGACGATGAATGAGGGCGTAGCTATCATAGCTGAGGTGGATGAGGAGAGAATCCAACGGCGGCTCCAGACGAAGTATGTGGATACCGTGGTAACTGATCTTGACGAGGCTCTCAGGCTAGCTTTTGAAGCCAAAGATAAGGGTGAACCTTTATCCATTGCTTTAGTGGGGAATGCCGCTGATGTAGTACCAGAATTCGTCCGGCGGGGAATTGTCCCTGATGTTTTGACGGATCAAACCTCCGCTCATGATGAACTCAATGGCTATATTCCTCGGGGGATACCGTATAAAGAGGCTTTGAGACTGCGGCGGGAAAATCCAGAGGAATATATTAAGAGAGCTTATGAATCGATGGCCGTGCAGATGGAAGCCATGTTGGAATTGCAGAAGAAAGGAGCTATTGCCTTTGACTATGGTAACAATCTCCGAGGTCAAGCTCAAAAGGCCGGGGTGGAGAAGGCCTTTGATATTCCCGGCTTTGTCCCAGAATATATCCGACCCTTGTTTTGTCACGGGCGAGGACCATTCCGTTGGGCCGCTCTTTCTGGCAAAGAAGAAGATATTTACACCACTGATGAGGCCGTATTACAGGAATTCCCCGAAGATGAAATTCTCCATCGCTGGATTCGCAAAGCCCAAAAGCAGGTTAAATTTCAAGGACTCCCGGCTAGAATTTGTTGGCTGGGGTATGGAGAAAGGGCTCGTTTTGGAGCTGTAATCAATCATTTGGTGAAAAAGGGTAAAATAAGTGCTCCTATTGTTATTGGTCGCGACCACTTAGATACGGGTTCCGTGGCCTCACCTAATCGAGAAACCGAAGGGATGAAAGATGGTTCTGATGCCATTGCCGATTGGCCCATATTAAATGCTCTACTCAATGCGGTTTGTGGAGCTTCTTGGGTCTCGGTTCATCATGGTGGTGGAGTTGGCATTGGCCTTTCTATCCACGCCGGGATGGTGATTGTAGCCGATGGTTCTGAGTCAGCTGACAAAAGGCTAGAACGAGTTTTAACCGTTGATCCGGGTATAGGAATAGCCCGCCATGCTGATGCTGGTTATGAGGAAGCCATAAAATTTGCCCGAGAAAAAGGGATTAAAGTGCCTATGTTAAAGTAGTTAAATTTCTCCCAGGAGAAGGAGAAGCTAGAGCCCTCCCTATTGGCAGTGAGAGGTAGGAAATAGTTTTATTATAAATATTATATTTTTATTTTATTTCTCCAAAAAACTGAATGGGGTGAAGTTATTTATTTTTTTGAGGTAGATTAATTCAGCGAAAGAGATTGTAAATTTTGCTGGAGACAGAGCTGTTTATTCAACTAATAAAAATTTTGCCCCAATAACAAACATCCTAGTTAGCGAATTAACTAATAAGTTATTTATCTAGGTTCAGGGAAATAAGAGAGCTCTATCTATCTATCTATCTATCTATCTATCTATCTATCTTTCTTTCTTTCTTTCTTTCTTTCTTTCTTTCTACCTTATATCCTGTCTTAATTAATTCACTCCAGAAATGGAATCATTTTTTCCCGAGAGTTACTTTATTCTTAATGTAAAGCCAGATGGAGGGTCA
>Ga0190360_1001436_pt1 | contig 12305 bp, 11 predicted proteins | sample 48721834_MG_FD_161271 | JGI IMG/M metagenome (GOLD analysis project Ga0190360, IMG submission 161271) | Hydrothermal vent microbial mat bacterial communities from Southern Trench, Guaymas Basin, Mexico - 4872-18-3-4_MG | ecosystem: Environmental > Aquatic > Marine > Hydrothermal vents >... | reverse complement strand
TGCCAGGGTCTACTATTATCAAGGTCTAATGTTTAAGGAATTGGGTGATAAGACTAATGCCAGTAAGAATTTTATAAAAGCAAGGAAGATTTTTGAAAAGCTTGGTGCCAGGGGATGGATAGCAAAGATAAAAATATGTAGTCCTCTGGGGTTGATGCCTGACTTTTGACACTTTATTATTCTTTTCTTTTTCTTTGTTCTTTTGTATAATTGGCTAAGGAATGAATATTTAATTATACCCCCACTTTATACCGGGTAATTTCACGCATGGTTACCCTGTATTTTTCCATGGTACCCTCCTTTTTTATAAGGGGATACCCTATTTTTTTATTTTCGCAAGACCTTGATTTTCTACGAAAATCAACACTTAATTCCTTCATTCCTACCTCCCATAATGTGACATTTTTTTTGATAATATCTAGTGACATTTTTTTGTAATAATCACAGGCAAATCGTAGTATTGACAGAACGGATGAAAGGGTGTATAATATTTTTTAATCTATCTATAAGGAATTGAAACTTTACAATCTTGCAGGGCATTTGATAAAGACATTGGTGAACAGACATCAGAAAGCAGGTGGTTATAAAGCCAGGTGGGATGCTAAGGACAGAAAGGGTAAACTTCTGTCATCGGGGATATATTTTGTGAGATTAAAAGTTAGTGATTTTTCGCAGACCAGGAAATTGCTACTTTTAAGGTAGCGGAAGGGGAGTAATATTATGAGAAAGTTTATAGAAGGAAGGCGAAAAACAAGTGTTTTTTTAATAATTTTATTCGGTATAATCCCTTATAATCATGCGAATGCTGCTATCTGGTATGTTTACCCTGAAAGTTATACGGGTGGCAACAACAGTGGAACCAGCCCTGAAAACGCTTTTCAGGGCTTTGTATCAATCAATGGGGATGCTATCCAACCCGGAGATACTTTAATTCTATTAGCAGATAAAGGTAACTTTACTAATGAAGTAATGATTATTGGTTATAAATCAGGGACTGCAGGTAATCCAATTTTAATAACTAATAATAACACAGGAATTCCTGTTATTGATAGTGGCTATATATTCTTAAAAAATGTAAGTTATTTTATATTTGATAGTATCACGATTCAACATTCACCTTATTCTGCTATTAACATGGAGGATAGTGTATCTAACATTGTGATAAGAAATTGCGTCTTAACCACCTCTGGACAGGGAATTGGTATGGCGAGTTTAACGGGTAATAATAATTTAATCGAAAATTGCATAATTACTAATAATGAATATAACGGTATCGGTATAGATTCAAATGCTTGCAGTTCGGGCAATGAAACAATAATTCGGAACTGTATAATATCAGACAATGGCTATCACGGTATTGAACTCAATGGTAACTATTATATAATTGAAGGAAATATCGTTGAGAGAAATGGGAATTCTGTTATTGGTACAAGTGGAATTCATGTTTTTGCCTGGCCATATAGTAATAGAGGACTACATAATATAATAAGGTACAATTTTTGCAATGATAATATAGAAATTGTGGATACTACTGGTTTTGGGCCTGATGGAAATGGTATTCAATTAGACCAATACACAGGATTTAATCAAGTTTATTATAATATCTGTTTAGATAATGACGGTGCGGGTATCAGTGTGTTGGATAGCAGAAGCAACGAGATTTATAACAATTCATTAGCTTCTAACTATGAAGATTCTGCTGGCGGACATGTCGGATTAAAATTTTTAGCAGAACTGGCAGTTGTATCTCTCTTAACGGATAGTAATTATCATTCAAAAAATAACATTATAAAAAATAATTTTATTTACGCACAAGATAGTATATTGGCTGTTGGAATAGATAATGAATCCATAACAGTAGGTGGTAATGTGTTTTCCCACAACCTATATTGGAACAAAGATAATAATGATGTCTGGCAATGGGATACCACAACTGGAAATGACGACTCTACCTGGAACGATATTGCTTCTGCTTTAGACATCATTGAAGATCCCAACTGGACAGTTCCGGATCCCGAGCAAGCTGAAGATTTCAAATTAAGTGATTATTCTGCTCTTTTCCAAAGAGGAGTAAATGTAGGACTAATCAGAGATTACGAAGGAAATCCAGTTTTGAATCCACCCTCAATTGGAGCTTACGAATACGAATCTAATGGTGTGGAAGTCTACGATCGAGATGCGCTACCCAAAAGATACAATCTTTATCAAAACTATCCCAACCCATTTACTTCATTGACTAATATTAAATACTCAATTAGAAAGCCAGGTTCGGTTGAACTTAATGTATACAATATTGTCGGTCAACTTGTAAAGACATTGGTAAATGAATCTCAGAAAGCAGGAAACTATTCGGTTACCTGGAATAGTAGAGATGATAAAAGTAGAGTTCTGTCATCGGGGATATATTTTGTGAGATTAAAAGTTAGTGATTTTTCGCAGACCAGGAAATTGCTACTTTTAAGGTAGCGGAAGGAAAGTAATAATATTATTGTGAGATTTATTTCTGTTTCTGTGGACCTATTTACCTTAATGCTCTTTTTTTCAGGCTGCTCTTCGCCTTTTTCACCTGAGGAAGAATTAAAGAACCTTCCCGGCAAAATATACTTTACTTCCAGCAGAACTGGTGATTGTGAAATATATGTTATGAATCCCGATGGGACAGAAATAAAAAATCTCACAAATAGTCCTGATACCGATGACTGGCTCTGCACTGTTTCACCTGATGGAGAAAAAATTGCGTTTACGCGTGGGACATGGCGTGATTTTAATTCATTTGAGATATGGATAATGGACTCGGATGGCTCAAATTTGAAACAATTAACCCACAATGATAAAGCTGATGGACATCCAGATTTTTCACCGGATGGTAAGAAGATAGTCTTTGCTTCGTGGAGGGACGGAAATGAGGAAATATATACGATGAATGCAGATGGAAGCAATCAGAAAAGGTTAACTAATAATTCAGTTAATGATAATGATCCGGATTGGTCCCCAGATGGGGCAAGGATTGCCTTTAAATCTATAAGGGCATATTCGAATAATAGTTCAGATAAGATGCTCGACCCCGATTACGAACTTTTTATAATGGATACAACAGGAGAGAATATTGTAAGGTTAACCAATGATAGGTATTCAGACCACGACCCGGACTGGTCCCCTGATGGGCAGAAAATTGCTTTCTTGCGATGCGTTGAGGGCGAAGGCTCAGATGTATGGATAATGAATTCTGATGGGAGCAACCAGACCAAGCTAACAAATACTGGAGATAACTGGTACACAACCTGGCTGGAAGATGGTTCAAAGATAGCATTCTGCTCAATAAGGTCGGGTAATACAGATATCTGGATAATGAACTCCGACGGCTCAAATCCTTTGCAAGTTACATACAGTTATTTCACTGACGAATATCCAGCATGGAGATAAAAATATGTGGGTATTGTTTAATGCACTTATGATATGGTTTACGATACTAAATCCCGAACCGCATCACAGTTATTTAAGTCATCTGGGCAGTTTATCTCTGACTTCTAATTCTTTAGGATTGTATGGAAATGACAAACGAAGTATAGAACTTGGTACAGGGTTAAAAGTTTCTTTTGGAAGGTTCGGCGAACTGGGGTCTGGGGTAGCATCTAACTTCTCTTTAAAATGCAGGTTATCTCGAAGAGATTTTGGAGAATTTCACATTACTGACCAATCTGATGAAAAGCAACCCTATGGTCTTACTTTTTTTGGTCTTGGTATAGGAAGATATTTTAAATGGAAGAATAAAGATTTCAGGACGAGATTTTCTTTTTCTTATATGTATTATTATGAATTATCTGATAAATATACATTTGCAAATGTAAATGTCGAAATCCTTAAACCCTTTCACTGGGGAAAATATTTTCAGCCCTACATTGGTTTACAGGGTGAAATAGGACGTTGTGGTTTCCCGAAAAATATTTCTTCTGATGCCCTTATGGGATTCTCACCAAAATTAATTTCGGGTATTAACTTTCAATACAAATGGTTCAATAGTTGCTTTTCTCTTGTTGTAAATCGTGGAAATTTTTCTCCAGCATTTTCTATCAGTTTCGTAAAAAGATAGTATAACAAGAGACATAAAAGAAAAGAAACAACACAGAGAACACAGAGAAAACATCAGACGACGATAGGGACGTGTGACATTTTTTTATAATAATCACAACCCTGAATTTCTAATTGACAAGATAACTTTTTCAATTAGAATGATACAGAAACACTAAAAGGAGGAGGAATGAGAAAATTCCTTTTAATATTGGGCTTTTTATCTTTGTTTTATACTGGATGTTCAAAGGCAAAATCATCTGGTGCATTGACAATATGGGAGTCCTATAATGATGAAGAACATACATTATTTCTGAAGATTGTTCAAAATTTTGAAAAGGACACAGGGATAAAGGTTGAGGTTCAAAGAATCCCATTTTTTGGGATGGAAAGTAAGATTTTGACCGCCCTTGCCACAAGGTCTACTCCCGATATTGCAAGGATTGATCTTGGAATGGTGGCAAAACTTGCCACAAGGGACGGGGTAATGGAGATTAAAAATTTTGACACATCACACATCCTGCCTCAGGCATTGAAATCTGTGGAGGTGAATGGAAAATTATATGGTATACCTGATCAGGTAAACTGCCTTGCTTTATTCTATAATAAAAAAATCTTCAGGGAAAAAGAAGTGGAAAAACCACCTGACGATTGGAAAGAATTTCTTTCTACAGCTCAAAAACTTACTGATACAAAAGAAAAGATATATGGATTCGGTATGAGAAGTTCTCTATGGTGGTCATTGCCATTTTTCTATGGTTTTGGTGCGAAACTTATGTCAAGTGGTAGATTCTCACTCGATTCCCCTGAGGCGATAAGAGCATTAACATTTGAGAGAGATCTATATCTCAGATATAAAGTCGAAGCTGGGGCATGGAAACCAGGGGCAGTCGATCCAGATGTGGGCTTCCAAAATGGAAAATATGCTATGATTTTTAACGGGCCCTGGAAAATTAAATCACTCCTTGAAACAAATATACCTTTTGGCGTGGCACTTCTCCCAAAGGGTAAATACGGAAGACCTTCACCTATAGGTGGAACAGATATGGTCATATTTAAGAATACAAAAATGTACGACAAAGCGATGAAGTTCCTGGAATATTTAACATCTGAGAATACTCAAACCCTATGGGCAAATGAGTTGGGTGAAATCCCAGTTAATGTGAAGAGTATGAATAAAATGGATTTAAATAAACATCCCTACCTTCGGATATTTAAAGAAGCCATTAAAGAAGTGGTATCGAGGCCTATAATACCTGATTATCAAGGGGTAGAAAATATAGTAAATCCAGAAATAGAAACTGCTCTTTCAGGCAAAAAAACACCGGAGGAGGCCTTAAAAGATGCTACAAGGAGAGTAAATGAGGAAATATTCAATACTCATTAGTTTACTGTTTATTGCCTCTACATATCATTCAATTGATGTAGATGGCGTAAATGATTTTTCAGCGGATGAAAGAATCATAAATGATAGCTATCATGACTCCTACTGGGGTTCGCAGAATGAATTAAAAAATCTTTTTCTTACCTGGACAGCTGAAACATTGTTCATTGGTTGTGAATATACCCTTAACAACAATGCCCTCCTCATCTTTCTTGATACAGAGGATGGCGGAATCAGCAATGCCAATGGTCTTAATTGGTATCCAAGGGATGTACAATTTTCTGGTGCGTTGCCAGATTATCTAATTGCATTGTGGAATTGCGACCTCAGTCTTGGGGGGGTAAGAAAACTGAATTCCGATGGCATCACAACCACACCTGTTTCATTTCTGGGTTATAATAGCGGTGTGCCTGGCAATGAGAATTTTCTTGAAATAGGTATCCCCTTCTCCAGTATAGGCAACCCTGAAAAATTAATGATCACTGCTTTAATATGTGATGGGGATCACTCCCCTGCTGCTGATGGAATGCCAGATGACAACTCCATAAGGGGAACGGGTAGCGCAATAATAAATATATTTAGAGAAATAACTATTGATAGTAATGGCGATGGGTTACCCGATGATTCTGTAAAACCGGCAGATATTGCTAAAAATGTTGAATTCTCTGTAAGTTTCCCTTCATTTATTAAAACGGAACTTTCACCAGATATAGCGAAGGAGGGACCGGTGCATATCTCGGTAGAAATCTCTGATTCTACCTCATTAAGTATTCTTCTCTTTGATAAACAGGGTAAATTTATAAAAACAATAGCTGAGGTTGAAAAAACGAAAAGATTTGAGTATAATTGGAATATTTCAGACCTATCCGAAGGAATATATATTTTAAAATTTATTGCAGGAACCAAGAAAGATATAAGAAAAATGGCATTTGTGAGGTCAAAATGATATTGTTCTTTCTATCGGAAACTGCATATCTATTATCGATGGGTACCGCAATAAGTTCCTTACCTGATATACCAGAAAATATATTTATGAATCCCGCTGGTATTGGGGGAAAAGGAATTACAATAACATACTATAATCCATTTGGAGTACCTGAATACTTCAGTGGAGAGGCGAATTTCCAAGCCTTTATAAAATCTCTTCCTATTGGGATGGGAATAAGAATTGAAAATGTAAATAGGAATTATACAGAAGCAAATGTTCTTCTCGGTTCAAAATTTCATTTTATTGGTTTTTCAGCTGGTTTTCAATATAAGAAGAGCCCATTTTCGACAAGAATTCAACCCATCTATTTATATGGATTCCAGATAAGGATATCTCACATTTCGTTGGGGTACTCATCAGAAAGAAAAGGAATAGGCTTTCTATTTGACTGGGGAAAGATATCAATAGAGACGGATGATTTTCATCAGTTGTACACCGGTGTTGAATATTCAGTAAATAAAGATATATCTGGTATGATGGGATTGAATGAAGGGAAGCCTTCTTTTGGCATTGCCCTGAACACAAAATGGTATAGCGTTCTGATTGGATTTACTTTCAATACCGATCTTGGAACTACAAACATTTATTCAGTCAGGTGGAAAATATGATAATTCTCATTTTTGCAACATTTAACGGATGGTATGAGGGATGGCTGACCTGGGATAAATATTCTAACTATAATATGTACCCAGAAAAAAACTACGGAGAAATAGGACTAATCGAAAAATTGCCAGGCGGAATAGAATCTTATATTTCTATCCACAGTGATCCCTATATTAATTTTAAAAGGGCACATCTCTCTTTTATTGGAAAGCATTATAATGTATCCTTCTTCCAATCAGAAGATAGGCACTGGTTCGAATCTCCGCTTCTTCACCTTATTTCTCCAGAAAAAGTAAGGGACGAATCCTGGGGACCAAATGCTTATGGAATGCGGACAGATTTCTGGTCCAAAAATATAGCCTCCGGTTTCCTGATTTCAAGATATAGGGTAACAGAAACAGGGCAGGCAACGATATGGGATTTCAGGCGGTTTTACTCCTCTTTGAATTTTGGTCTCTTATATCTCAAAAAAGATTGGATCTCTGGTTTTAATGAGGTTGCATCAGGGAGGGTTGGGTTGTCAAAAAGACCTCTTAATCTGTTGATAGAATATGCAAAAACACTTGTCCATCCAGACACACCAGATTCTAACAGGGTATCCTATGCCATTGAAGCAAGAATATATCCACTTGGTCCATTTATAATTACTGCAAGGTATTACGATTATGGCGAAAATTTCAGGGATGAACTGTCCAATGATTTTAATTCCTTCAACATTAACAATTTTGGGAAAAGAGGAATATATGGAGATGTCTCCTACCTCCTTCCAAAAAAGGCAATAACTCTTACAAGTAAATTCTATAGAGAAAACATTGGCAGATACTGGCTATACGAAGAAATCTATGTAGAATTCATTAACAACATATTTGCAAAAACCTATCTTGATATAACAAGGGATAGATTTGGTGATGTCTGGAAACATTTGTTTTTTGAAGTAACTGCTGAAGGAAAACCGGGCAGAGTAAGACTCCAGTATAAAATAAAGGATATAGGAGTAAAGAATAAAGAATATTCCATCGGGCAAAGAAATCTGATTGGGTTTGAGGGAAGGCTTAACCTGACCGATGAAATCTCTATCTATTCAAGGGGTGTACTCGGTCAAGATGCAAGGGCGTCCTGGGAAAGTACATTCTGGCAGGTATCGATAAGACCCGTTGCCAATTCCGAAATCTATCTTGAACATGGAGAAGCCTCCAATACAGATGCAGATATAGTGAATGATTCGGATGTAGCTGATAGAGAAGACATAACCACCTTTCCAAGGTGGAGATTAATACTTAAATACTACTTTTAGGGAGGGAAAATGCTTTTTATCTTTTTATCACTTTTTCCACAAATGACAAACAATGGCGTTAAATTTTCCTATTTTGCACCAGAGGCGAAGATCGTATTCATTGCAGGTGATTTTAATGGATGGGGAAGAACCCCTATGAATAAAGACAAAGAAGGATTTTGGTCTATAGAATTCGCTTTGAAACCAGGACGTTATGAGTACAAATACATTGTGGATGGCGAATGGGTTAGTGACCCCGATAATCCCATTACTGCAGGTCCTTATGGCAACTCTGTCCTCATTATAGACGAAACAGGTAACATTGTCCTTCCATATTCGTCAAACATTTCCTTTAAAGGTATCAATAGATTTATGATGTATTACTCTTATGATTCCCTCTCGTCAATGAATATGGATATTAAATTTGATATAAATCTAATGCTTTCCTCGGTAAATGCGTGGTCAAGGCTTCACTACACGGGAAACTCTATTGAGATTCAAAGGGCAAAGGCTAAGTATAGCACAAAACCTTTAATAATAACAGGATTTTATAATACCTATCTTTTAAGAAGTAGTGATCCGCTGAGACTTATTGGTAACGAAGGTGTGTATAGAGATCCCTTTGGTAGAAACTATACGGGTGCTGCAATCAGCGATAGAGACAATTTTATATTTTTTTCAAACAACTTAAATGACGGAAGTGATATCGCTGGTGTAAGGGCAAAAGCAGGATACAAAGATTACCATTTTGGAATTACTGGGAGGTTCCAGGACTGGGCAAATAAGGTTCAGGATACTTTATTTCAGTCCAGGGAAAAATACGAGATGTTCGGATTCGATTTTAATATCAAGGGAATTGTATTTGAATATGCAAAAATTTTCGATTATAACCTTTCCTATAAATACAATAATAGCGGTGAATGGAGAGATACAACAGTTCTTTCACCCATTGTTAAAGGAATAAGACTATTTGCTGGATATTCAAGAAAACTATACAATTTTGGTATTGAATACGAGTATAACAAAACTGATTATTCTCTCGCTTCATTAAGACCTCTGTTCAAAATTAAAAGAAAAGACTTTGAGATCAGTCTATCAGAAGTCCACTTTCTCTATGGTAGGGATGCACCCTGGGAGAATCTTTTCAATCACTCCTATATTTCGAGATTAAGGCTCTTTGAATACCCCACATTGGGATACAGGGTAATGAGTTTAATGCAGATAAAAGGAGAGAAAAAATTTGGTTTTATCTCTCTGAATGGGATTTTGAACATAAGTAAGCCTGGTTTTTTTGCAACATACTATACAAGCGAATTCACACCAGGTATCAAAATAGGTAATAAATTTTCAATAGGAGCAGATACAAGAATCATCAGATATAAATGGAAGGACTTTAACAGAACTTACAATGATCCATTCGTATATCTACAATTTTCTCCAAGGAGAGGTTCTTTTCTCAGAATTTCTTACGGACTACCTCCTTTTGATAATGAAGACCAATATAGAAACAGGAATAGTTATCTTGAATCGAGAGGTTTCAACCTGAGTTCACTGAAGAGGTATTCAGGTGTTTATTCTATTATTATGAATAGCGAAGAAAAACTTGCAAAATATAACAAAATAGAAATAAGAGCAGAGGTGAGGTTTCCGTGAGAAGATTTATTTTCCTTTTCTTAATCCTTACTAACTGTTCTATGATCAATCTTATTAAGCCACGATTACCTGCACCCCACAAGGTAAGGGGGGGTGTAAAATTCCAGTTTTATGCTCCATATGCAAAGTTTGTGACCCTTGCAGGTGATTTCAACGGCTGGGGTGGGACAGCACAGGGTAGATACAACCCAAAGATTGACAGGATGCATGATGATGGGAAAAATGGAGACGAAACAGCAAACGATGGTGTCTGGACAATTGTAATATCCTTATCCCCGGGTATCTATCAATACAAGTTTGTAGTTGACGGAATAAACTGGTATACTGACCCAAATAACCCTGAAACCATCCAGAGCGGTGGTTTCACTAATTCTGTTGTAAGGGTAAAATGATTATATTATTAATATTATCTTTTTTACCAAAAGCAGCAGAGGATCACATTCTTGTGAAATTTATGGATGTAAAAGCAGAATCATCAATCGTTAACGCAGTAAATACAAAAATCTTAAAGAGACACTCTTTCGGGTATATACGACTCTCGTTGCCGAAGGGTATGGAAGTGAAAAAATTTCTAAAAGTAATTAAGAAAAGAAGTAATGTAGTGGATGCCATCCCAGATTACATTTATCATGCAACATGGGTACCCAGCGATTCTTTTTACGTTTATCAATGGAATTTTAGAAAATTTATTCATCTCGAAGATGCCTGGGAAATTTCACGTGGGGGGGAGAAATCAATAATCGTTGCGATAATTGATACAGGTTGTTCCTATGAAGAGTATGATATTCCATATTACGAAAGAGGAAAGGTTTCTGGAAGCAAATACCACATATACTCTGATTATAATCCCACTTCATTTGTTCAGGGTTATGATTTTGTAAATGATGATTCTCATCCCAATGACAATATGGGCCACGGTACTCATATTTCTGGAACAATAGCTGAGGCTACGGATAATCTTATAGGTCTCGCCGGTATAGCTTTCAATGTAAAAATTATGCCAGTAAAGGTCCTCGACAATACAGGTTCGGGATATCTTTCTGATATTGTTGATGGCATAAAATATGCCACCGATCACGGAGCAAAAGTGATAAATTTAAGCCTGGGTGCAAATCAACCTGCGCAAATGTTAGAAGATGCAATCAACTATGCATACAACAACAATGTAGTGATTGTTGCTGCTGCAGGTAATGATGGGAACCTGAATGTAAATTATCCAGCAAAATATGATGGAGCTATTGCAGTCGCTGCTTATGATTCAACTGGAAGTAAGGCAAGTTATTCCAATGCAGGTACAGAAATAGAGATTGCAGGACCAGGTGGTAATTATGACGAAGCTACGCAGACGCCAGTTGGGGGAGTTATCTGGCAACAAGTATTCCTACCATATAATGAAAATTCAGGTGCATATGCCAATCTTGACAGTGTAGGGTATTTTGGTTATGTTGGAACTTCACAGGCTACTGCACACGTTTCTGCCCTTGCAGCCTTAATTCTTTCCGTTAATCCAGGACTTACAAATAAAGAAGTAAGAACCATCATAGATAATACTGCGCAGGATATAGGTTCACCTGGAAGAGATATCTTCTATGGATACGGGAGACCGAATTTCTATAGAGCACTCCTTGCTGCACAAACAATAAAAAATTACAGGGGTCTCTCAGATATAGTTACACTGGATAATACCATCTCTGGCACAGGCAATTTCAAGGTTACACTGGACTCAAATTATGTATCTGATATTAGGATTACTGCATATGATATAGCTGGAAGATATATAAACCATTGGCAACTACCGTTCAAAGTAAGCATAAATATATCCCTGCCTCATACTGGCGTTTTCTTCATAAAATCTGATAGGGGCAAGGCTATAAAACTACTCGTTGTAAAATAAGGAGGAAATATGAAGAAAATCGTATTGATGTTCTCAGTCCTTTTGGGATTTGTATTAAGTGGACAAAACTTGCTTTCAAATCCTGGATTTGAGGCCTGGACCGCAGGCATGCCCGATGAATGGACAAAAGCAGCGTATGGACCAATTAAACTTAATGTTTATCAAGAAAGTACCATTATTCACTCTGGAAGTTACTCTGCCAAATTAGCGCTTGATTCTACTTCCACCCAGAGGATTGAACAGCACATAAGGGTACTGCCCAATGTATCATATACCTGTTCTCTATATGTTTATACAGAAGACAATCACACAAGACTAAGGATATATCTTAGATGGTATGACACCTCAAATAGCTGGATAAAGTCTACATCCTCTGATTATTCAGATCCACACTCACCAGGCGTTTGGCAATTGTTAGAGCTAAATGACAACGCCCCTTCAA
>Ga0190360_1001434_pt1 | contig 12319 bp, 10 predicted proteins | sample 48721834_MG_FD_161271 | JGI IMG/M metagenome (GOLD analysis project Ga0190360, IMG submission 161271) | Hydrothermal vent microbial mat bacterial communities from Southern Trench, Guaymas Basin, Mexico - 4872-18-3-4_MG | ecosystem: Environmental > Aquatic > Marine > Hydrothermal vents >... | reverse complement strand
AGTTCTGCAGCCTTTAAAACCATCCGGGGATTTCCCGAACCGTTCCACTCCCAGCAGATATGTTTCTTATTACTACTTTCCCTAATTATTATGCTGGAGGCTTTAATGGCAAAATCCATCTGAGGCTCGGGAGACCCTCCAAAAAAACACACACATCTTACTCTGGGGCTCAATGCTTTCTCTACAAGTTCGTCAATACTGAGGGATGGAGCCCTATCCACATCCTTGTGCTCAGCATTCTGGCAGAAAAGGCAATCAAATCCACATCCATAAAAAAATACAGCAAGATTGTATCCCCTTTCCTTTGAACCCCTGCAGAACCACTCAGCACAGCAGTTAGTTGGAAGAGGATCCAGGTAGGCATGGGCAAGTGCAGTGTCCTTGCCTGCTCTCCTCTCTATTCTGCTGCCTTTATTCTCCCTGACACCACAGTAACCTTTGGAGGAAATGGACGGTCTGCATTTATTCGCACAAAACCTGCACTCTATGTCTCCCTCCTCAGGAACCAATGGGGGAAGCTCAAATGTTTCCCTGTATTTTGCATGCAATCTGTAAAGATTGGACTTGCTTGGATACTCTCGAATACAATCAGCACAGAGGGTCAGTGAGGCAGATGAAAATCCATTTCCACACTGAATACATCTTATCACCATTTTTCTCCTATATGTAAATCTTATCCCTATACCCTTTTCGGGACAATAATTTTTATTTTATTGATCTATCTTTACACTGTTTTATGGTGCCCTCATGGGCAAAACTATTGATAGGTTCATGAACTACTATTTATCGAGTTTCATTAGTTGCATTTTATATATAACCTGTTAAACTATATGGGATATGATTTTTACATGAACAATTGAAGATTCATATGAGTTTAAAAAGAAGTTTTAATTTCTTCATCTGGAGGTTTTTCCATGCGTCGATTTGGGGTCATAATAGATGAGCTCTACATGAAACATAGCGCTGGTGTGGGACATCCGGAGAGCCCTTACAGACTGAAGGTTATTTACGATGCACTGAAAGATAAAAAGTACGCGGATATTCTATTTGAAATCAGACCCGAGAACGCAAAAAAAGAGGATATATTACTGGTTCACACTGAGAACTACTACAGAACGATAGAAAACACCCAGGGACTACCTTACTACTACATAGATCCGGACACAGCCACCAATCAATTCTCATTTGATGCCGCTATCCTTGCAGCAGGCGGTGTTATCTGTGGAACCAAATATGTAATCCAGCACAATAATGGCCCGGTTTTTGCCCTCGTGAGGCCACCGGGCCACCATGCAGAACCCGACAGAGGAATGGGATTCTGCCTGTTTAATAATGTGGCAATTGGAGCAATGTATGCAAGAAAAAGACTTGGAGTGAACAGGGTTATGATATTCGACTGGGACCTGCACCACGGCAATGGAACACAGACAACTTTTTATGAGGATAACACAGTACTGTATATATCTGTACATCAGTTTCCACATTATCCAGGAACAGGTTCATTTGATGAAGTTGGTTCTGGAAAGGGAGCAGGATTTACAATCAATATCCCCTTTGTTGCAGGAGCCGGTGATGCTGAATATATTGCTGTTTTCGAGGAAATAGTAAAACCTGTTTCAAAGGAGTTCTCACCCGAGCTAATTCTCATTTCTGCCGGATTTGATCCCCATTACGACGACCCACTTGGAGGGATGAAGCTAACCTCTGCAGGTTTCACCTATCTTGGCAAAAAAATTGTAGAATTATCTCTTGAGGTTTGTAAAAGGCATCCCGTATTTGTTCTGGAAGGAGGATATTCACTGAAGGGACTCAGAGAATCTGTCGAGGGTATTATCCTATCATGCACCGGCAAAAAGGAGGTATTTGAAACTGACTCGAATGTGTATGGCAAGCCAAATGCAAGGTATCTTCAATCCATTGAGAGAGTAAAAAACATGCATTCCAAATTCTGGAGATGCTTTCAAGTACAGGATTCTGGATCTATTCATGACATCTAAGCCAAATAAATAATTCATTTTGAAATTTTTCTAAAGAGGATATGAAAAATGAAAGATATACTCTCTAAACTTGAGTTATCAGGAGCAGAGAGGGAGGAAGCACTGAACATGTGCAGAAAAATAGTTAGCTCATGGGGCTTAAAGCTTCCAGAGTTTGATGTTTCCCCACTCCACTTTGGTCTGAATGACTTTTATCATATTGGTGAGATAGAGTTTAATATAAACAATAATGTTAAAGAAGGGTATTGCGGGAAATTTATATTCATGTTCAAAAATCAGATTTGTCCAATGCATTTTCATCGTAAAAAGCATGAAACCTTTTTTATAGTCAAAGGTAAAGTAGAAATGAAACTTCCAGATAAAACAGTGGTTCTTAAGCAGGGTGATGTTTTGCCGATATCACAGGAAACAAAGCATGAGTTTAAAGCCCTGGAAGACTCACTTATACTTGAAAGTTCAAAACCCGATCTTGTGGATGACAGTATCTTCGATGATGAAAGGATAAATAGAATAATCTTTGGTTAAAAGGCTATAGGATTTTTAATATTTATTCAAATATCAATTCTTTCTGGGGCCTGTTGAGAATTTTATCCACAATCTCTATGAGTTCGTTGAGGCCAAATGGCTTTTTAAGGCTGTAGCACTTATTTTTGTTCAAAAACTTCTTGGTTTCCAGGCTAAGAGTATCACCGGTAATAAATATCAGATTATTTACAAGTTCAGGTCTCCTCTTTTTTATCTCCTCGAACAACCTGGTTCCATCCATTCCCGGCATTTTAACATCAGAGATTATCACCTTTAAATTCGGTTGACCAAGCTTCGTTAATGCCTCATCGCCTGAAAGTGCAGAATAAACAGAAAAACCTTTTCTCGAAAGAAAATCCGAAAGCAAATTGATAATCACCTGCTCATCATCAACCACAAGTATTCCCTCTCCTTTCCCCTTTACATCAATATCCTGAGCCTCCTCAACGGGCTGCTTTTTATCCACCATCGATCTTTTTACGGGTAAAACAATCCGAAATGTAGTCCAATTATCATCACTCATAACATCTATATGCCCTTCATGCTCTCTTACAATCCCATAGGAAGTTGACAACCCAAGACCCGTACCTTTGCCCACCTCCTTAGTGGTAAAAAAGGGATCAAAAATTTTCTTCATATTCTCTTCTGGTATCTTTACACCATTATTGGAGATGGATACAAAAATCGAAGGTTTATTTTTATCTTCTTTAATTACTCCGGATTCTATTCTGATAATTCCACCTTTCCCTTTCTCCTTTATTGCATCCTGGGCATTTACGAGAATATTCAGGAAAACCTGCTGCAATCTTCCAAAGTTTCCAGCAATAGAAGGAAGATTTTTACCAAGGTTCAATATCAAATCAATATTGTCCACCCTGAGCTCATACTCTTTTAGACTCAGGGTGTGACGAATAACTTGATTTATATCCAGCTCTTCCATCTCCATTCGTTCTCTTCGGGCAAAATTGAGAAGGTCATTGATTATTTCCCTTGCCCTTCTGATGGATTCTAGAATACGATTAAGTTTTTCCTGATGTTCTCTGTCCCGGGAAGACTCCATCAGTAGAAGTTCGGTATATCCCATTGCGCTGAAAAGGGGATTGTTTAATTCATGTGCAACGCCGGATACAAGTCTTCCAAGAGCAGCAAGCTTTTCTGACTGAACAAGTTTCTCCTGCATGTTTCTCAATCTGTTTATGGTGTCCTTTAACTCATTATTCGTTCTAATAACCTCCTCGTTCTTCTTCTTCAGCGTTTCTTCTGCCATCTTTCTTCGGGTTATATCTCTTAGAATCATTATCCCACCCATCCCACCTTCATCATCCACAAAAGGCGAAGAAATAATATCAAATGTTATTCCATCCTCCCTTCTCAATTCCCACCTCACTATATAACCTTTCTTTACCTTTTCAAGCTTACAAAACTCGCAAGGCTTATTCTTATTAAAAATGATTTCATAACATCTCTTCCCCGGATTTTTACCAACAACTTTCTCAAGGGCATGATTAATAAACTTCACCCGATAGTTCTCATCCACAATAATCACCCAATCAATCATACTACTGAGAATATCAAAAAACTTTCTCCGTTCACTTTCGATCTGCATTTCAAGAATCTTCCGTACTGTCACATCCTGAATAGTGCCAACTATACCCGTAATTTTGCCATTATCTTTCACAGGAGAAATATTTATCTCTAGAAATCTCTTCTCCCCATCTCCTGAAATATACTGGACAATAAAAGGCTCTTTCTGTTTGCCCTCCATAACAGCCTTAAAGTTCGATATTGCAAACTCACGTCCCGCCTCACTCAGATATTTTAGAAAGTTTATATTATCATTACCCTTGCCAATAAGAGGGATAACCTTCTGGATAGATGGGCTAACATATTCTATCTCAAGTTTTTCATTTACAAGAAATATTGCTTCATTAATATGTTCAACCAGAGTTTTGTATCTGAGTTCTGTTTCGTGGAGCTTTTTCTTGAGGTTTGATTCTGTTATTGCCTTCTCAATCTGGTGCGGAAGTCTTTTCAGCCCTTCTTCATTCTTCAGGATAAAATCGTTTGCCCCCATTTTGAGAGCCTGAACAGCAACTTCCACATCCTCAAGGTTTGTAATCATAATAACCGTTAAAAAGGGCGCATTTTGGCGAATCCATTTCAGGATACCACTTCCCTCCTCCCTTCTTAATCTATAATCAAGAAGAACTGCATCGTAACCATATTCAGAAAGTTTGCCCTTTGCCTCTTCAGAGGTTTCACACTCATCCACTACAGGAGAGGAAAAACTCTGCATAAGGACCTGTTTCAGTAAAAACCTATGGTCTTTATTATCCTCAACTATCAAAAACCTGTATTTCTGGCGGGACATTTATCAAATCCAGGGTATTTATTTTATTTTCAAGGCATAAACTATCTTGCAATCACTTCCTGCATCAGGGGGCTACTTTATTCTCGGTTTACCCTTTATTTTTTCTGCAATCATTTTGATATATTCAGGTGTAGTTCCACAGCATCCACCAATGATTGTAGCTCCTGCCTCTATAGAAGCATCGAGGAGTTTGATCATTTCCTCAGGTTTCTGATCAAAAACAGTTCTGTTATTTAACAGCCTTGGAATCCCGGCATTGGGATAAAGGATAATTGGACTATCCGTCATTTCCCTCATCTTTTTTACAACTTCTATATAGTCAGCGAGCAAACCACAATTTACACCCACGACTTCAGCACCTTCATCAAGTAAAACCCTAACTGAATCCTTCACTGTATTTCCAAAAAGTGTTCTGAATTCTCCAGATTCAGTTTTATTAAACACCATTGAGGCAAACACCGGTAACCCTGCAACCTTTTTTGCAGCATTTACAGCTATCTTAGCTTCATTTAAATCCATCATTGTTTCAATGAGAAAAAGATCGATCCCGCGGTTTGCAAGCACTTCCATTTGATCGGCATAGGACTTGACTAGCTCTTCCTCTTTTACTTCAAAGTTGTAGATCTTTCCCGAAGGGCCAATCGAACCTGCAATAAACCTGGGATCATCTCTTCCGTGCTCTTCATAAAACTCATCTATGGCTTCTTTGGCTGCATTTACAGCCTCTTCATTTATATTCTTCAATAATGATTCTTTACCCTTTGCTTTCAATTTGAGATATGAACCACCAAATGTATTCGTTTCTATTATCTGAGCACCTGCATTCAGATAGGACAGATGAACCTTTACTAATTTATCTTTGTGAGTGAGGTTCCATTCTTCAGGCACTTCCTCCGGAGTTAACCCCATTTCCTGAAGCATGGTACCCATTGCGCCATCCAGTACCATGTATTCCTTTTCTGCAATCTCAAGTACTTTACTTTTCATCTACCCCCCGCGAAAACATTTACTAAAATTCTATTAAAAAGTGGTATCTTATGCAATTTTTTTTGCATTTGTAGTCTTTCTGAATTAGAATTAATTACAGTATGAGAAAGAGCGGAATCGAAAAGAATATACTGATTGTAGAGGACGATAGAAATATAGGAAACCTAATTAAAGAAATTGTAGAAAGAAAAGGGAATATAGCCACTCTTGTGGGAGATGGTGAAGAAGGATTTAAAGCTTTTTCCAACATAAAGTTCGACCTTGTAATTACAGACATTAAAATGCCAAAACTGGATGGCATCAGTCTGATAAAGCTTATCAGGGAAAAAGATAAAAATATCCCAATAATTATTATAACGGGTTATGGCTCTGACGAGAACATAGCTGCTGCGAAGAAATATGGGGTAGAAAAATTTCTTAAAAAACCCTGCTCTGTACTGGAAATCTCAAAGGCAATTGATGACTCATTAAAAACTGGGTATAAATTTAAAACATAAAGAATGATCATACCCTCCTGATAAACACACTTAAAGGTTTTCAAACCTGTGCTATGTTGCACAAACCAATTCTTGATCCCGAAATTTTCCCTCTGATAAACACATTTCAAGGATACGAAAACCGTTTCTTTCCTGGGTAATGGTTCCGTAATGTCTTCAGATGAAAAAATCTGAAAAAGCATAAAATCATGGTAAACTAAAAGATTCAAAAACCGGCTAATTCTGGTCTTGTTGCCTGAGCAATTCTTTTATATTATTGTTTTAGTGAAATAATATGATTTCAGATTTTATGATTATAAAATAGCTTTAAATATAATCCCTCCGGAAATAACCAAATGATACAGGATTAATAAAATGTTAAAGATTAATGAATTAAAGTGGTATGTTGGTATTCCCTTAAGCATCTCAACCTCAATGATGCTACTTATTGCATTTCCACCATATAATCTTAACATTCTTGGATTTATTGCCCTTATTCCAATCTATTTTATCGCCTACACACAAAATCTAAAAAGAACATTTTTATATGGACTTCTCTCATCCTTTTTATTTTACTGCCTCTATCTTTTCTGGATGAATGCATACCTTGCCATAGTCGGGGTAAGTTTTGTTACAGTTGTCTACGGAGGATACTTCCTTATTTCACTTCTTATTACAAACATCGTGTCGAAAGCGTTTCCTAAATACCGTGCATTCCTCACCCCTTTTATCTATCTCAGCATTGAATATATCAAAAGCTTCAGGTTTCTTGGCTTCACGTTTGGCTCAATCGGGTATACCCAGCATAATTTCCCAATATTTATTCAGATAGCCGATATTGGCGGGGAACCTCTTGTTGCATTTATAATTGTATTATTTAATGCATCACTTGCTCATATTATCGCCCAAGCTGTTATGGGAGAAATACACGGGAAGCTCCCCACTATAATGATAACCAGGGCAAGAACCGGTAAAATTAAACACCAAGTATCTGAGAGCTCAAAATGGCGAAGATTTCTTAACTTTAAAACAATCCCACTTATAACCGCCGTACTGTTAATGTGTTTCTCCTTTATCTATGGAAATTTTCAATTAAACCGACCAATTCCCAAAACTCCCAAACTCAAATTAGCCCTGATTCAGGGATTGAGCAGCCCGAGAACCAAATGGAAGGATGAAAAATGGAAAACACTTGAAAGACTGATGAAGCTAACACACGAGGCATACTCCGAAGACCCTGATATTGATCTATTCGTATGGACGGAAACAGCAATAAGAACCAGTTTAAGGCCAAACTTCATATATGGTACCCCATACCATATGCGGATCAAGTATCTTGTAAAAAATCTAAAAACCTATTTTGTTATTGGTTCTCCAGACAACTATCTGGCATCAAACAGGGAGAATCCAAATCCAGAATCCCTGGAAGCCATATATCCCACAAAGGAAAGCGAAGAGATATGGACAAATAGTGCCTATTTTCTAAATACCGATGGAGAGATCATTGGAAAATATGACAAAATCAAGCTAACACCTTTTGGAGAACATTTTCCACTAGGGAAATACATCCCATTTCTCCAGAAAATTCTTGATAAATTCACCGATAGTGCCGGTTTTACACCTGGTAACGAATACACGGTGTTTCACCACAACCCACTCAGCTTCAGTGTGGTGATCTGCTGGGAAGGAACCTACGGATACTTCATAAGAAAATTCATAAAAAACGGCGCAGATTTCATTATTAATATATCCAACGACATGTGGACAAAGAGCAGGGCAGGACACTACGAGCACTTTACCATTACAAAGTTTCGAGCTATTGAAAACAGGATATGGTATGCAAGGGCGGGAAATGATGGGGTGACGGCAATCATTAATCCGTACGGAATTGTTGTCAAGGAGCTACCAATTCAGAAAGCCGGTTATCTGATAGGTGAAGTTGGCCCCAGGGCAAGGGAAACATTCTACACAAAGCATGGTGATATCCTTCCAATACTCTCTGTTATCATCATGAGTATTGGTCTATTCTCAAGTATCTACCTGCTTGTCCAAACAGAAAAATTGCAAAACAAGAAAGGCAGGTAAACTAAATTATCCCTTTAAGATCCGGATATCCTTATGGAAGAAAAAAAGCTAATACTGATCAGACATGGAGAAAGTGAAGCGAACAATGATGGCATACTGACAGGTCAGGGAGAATCAAGAATAACCCAGAAAGGAATTTACCAGGCAGAAAGAGCAGCAGAGTTTTTAAAATCAAGATATACACCCATTGATTTAATATATTCAAGCCCTCTCTCCAGGGCTCTCACCACTGCGAAAAAGATACAGGAGAAGCTATCAATTCCCGTTGTAACGGACGATGATCTAATTGAAATGCACTTTGGTAAGTGGGAGGGACTACATAAGGATGACCTCAGGACAACAGAAGAATGGGATAAATATATAAAAAATCCTCTAAAATACAGGTTCCCGGAAGGGGAATCGTGTCAAATCGTAAGAAAACGAGTTGAAAAGTTCAAAGACAGAGTGCTGAGTGACGATTCCTGGAAAAATGCAGTGGTGGTTTCCCATTTTACACCGATATTGTTTTTCATCCTCCTTGCTCTGGGTATTCCTGAAACATCCAAAATTCCGGTAAGAATAGATAACGGTAGCATCAGTATCATTAGCTACAGAGATACTTTTGAGCTGGTAGAAATGATAAATTTTGTTCCATAAGTTTTCACCTCACAGGTGAATAATAATGTAAAGATTTTTATATAAATGTTTATACTATGTACCAGTCATAAAGAACAACAGAGGATTAGAAATTGTCATATACACTTATAATTGGTGGTGCAAGCTCTGGAAAAAGCAGGTATGTAATTAACACTCTTAAAGGGGAAGATGAGGTCATTTTCATTGCAACAGGGATAAGAACAGATCCCGAAATGGAGAATAGAATCGAAAAACACAGAGCTGAAAGGCCTTCAAAATGGATTACTATTGAAGAGCCATGCAATATAAAAGAAACCCTGGAGAAAACAAACAAAAAGGCAAAGTATATTATAATTGATTGCCTTACATTTTGGATTTCAAATCTTATTTACATTGAAAAAATGAAACCTGAAAATATAAAAAATAAAGCAGAAGAAGTTGCACTGTTTCTGGAAACAATGGATTCCAAAACATATGTTATTACAAATGAAGTGGGAATGGGAATAATCCCATCCGATCCGGATACAAGAAGCTTCAGAAAAATTGCAGGCGAGGTTAATCAAATATTTGCAAAATACTCTTCAGAAGCTTATCTTATAGTAAGCGGAATACCTCTCAAACTTAAGTAACAAAAAACATTTGATTATTTAAAAATAAGGTTATATTATAACTAACTGTTAAAAGATCAATTTTCATTAAAAGTGCTTGATATCACCTGTTAATAACAATTATTAACTGCTATCCACTTTTACCTCCAATAAATACCACGAGGTATTTTGCAAACCACGTGGGGTAAAATTACATAGGGCAGAAACGGGGGAAATTATGTCGATCCTTATTAATAGAAGGACAAAAATACTTGTACAGGGAATTACAACCTCTGAGGGAAGAAGATACACAAGCTCCATGCTCGAGTATAAAGCAGAAATAGTTGCCGGTGTAAGTCCTGGCAGATATGGCCAGGAAGTTATGGGAGTTCCCGTTTATGACAAGGTTAATGAAGCAATAAAAAGACATGATATAGATGTTTCGGTAATTTTTGTACCAAAAAACTCAGCAGCCGATGCTGCAAGAGAGGCCCTTGAAAATGGAATCAAGCTTGTAATTATTGTAACAGGGGGAATTCCAGTTACTGAAACATTGAAATTAAAAAATATGGCAAGAGAAAATAATGCAGCCCTCCTCGGTCCAGGATCCTCGGGTATACTGGTACCTGGTGAAACAAAAGCCGGTAAAATCGAAATAGAATACGTTCTACCTGGATCGGTTGCAGTTATAACACGCACAGCCGGCCGTGAGAATGAAATCATGAAGAGTCTGTTTAAAGAAGAAATAGGAGAAAGTGTTATAGTGAGCCTGGGAGGGGAGATGATTGTGGGAACTGATTACGTGGATGTTCTCACCGAGCTTAAAGATGATCCTAAAACCCAGGCAATTGTTATTGGTGGAGAGATAGGCGGAAAAATGGAGGAGGATGCTGCCAGATTCGTAAAGGATACAAAATACCCAAAACCCGTTCTGGCATATCTTTTCGACAGCGATACAAACCCCGATGCGGCAAACGAAAAGATTAATCTATTCTCAAAAGCGGGGATCACCGTAGTAGAAGATATATGGGAAATAGGCCAGCTTATCAAAGAATCAACAGAGGAATAAAATCTTCGGCCTTTACAAAGTTTATAGAGATGTTTTCAACAAATTCAAACATTATAGAGTGAAAAAATGAAAAGGGTCGAGGGTCGAATAGCTGTTGTTACCGGTGGAACAAGGGGAATCGGGCGCGCCATTTCTCTGAGACTTGCAGAGGAAGGAGCCAATGTGGTTGTGGTCAGCAGAGGGACCGACCATTCTATCGAAGAGCTTCTCCATAAAGCCAGAAAATTTAAAGTTGAGGCAATTCACCTCAGGGCAGATGTCTCCAGCTCAGAACAGGTTAAAAAAGTCTTTGAAGATGTAATAGAGAGATTTGCAAGAGTTGATATTCTGGTAAACAACGCTGCAATAGCTGACTATGTGTATAAATCAGGATGGGAACTATCAGAAGAAAAGTGGGATGAAATGTACAGCATAAACCTAAAAGGCGTGTTTCTCTGCTGTCGTGAGGCAATCCCGATAATGATAAAAAACAGATGGGGGAGAATAATAAATATATCTTCTACATCCGGAATTACAGGCGGCACATCAGGCGTACACTATGCAGCCACAAAAGGGGGAGTCATTGCCCTAACAAAGGCCTTTGCAAACGAGGTGGCACGTTTTGGAATCACAGTTAACTGCGTTGCACCGAGCAAGGTGGGTACCGAGATGTTTAACAATACCATAAAAAGTCAGGGGTTAACCGAAAAGGATGTTGTGAAAAAAATACCCGTGGGAAGGCTGGGAAGACCTGAGGATATTGCCGATGCCGTTGCTTATTTTGCAGGAGAACAGGCAGGATACACAACTGGCCAGGTACTTGTTGTTTCCGGTGGATACTAACTGCACAAGATTTTTTAATTAAAGCATACACTTTTCAACAATTAGCATTGGTATTAAGAATTATTTTCACAGACTATTAGTTTTACTCTGTTATTCATTTTTCTTTTTTCACTTATATACTTTCCCGTTATGCTGACTTAAGCACAGTAACCCCCACCTGCTTACGAAATAGCCCGGCTGGCATGAGAAGAACCGGTAAAAGTACACTCTTAAAATTAATTAAACAGGAGCTTTTCGAGAGGAACATCAAAGAGGAACGGATCATTTTTATAAATAAAGAATTATTTGAGTTTGATTTTATAAGGAATGCAGAAGACCTCGGCAATCGTACAGTAAACATGACCTGCCAGTAAAAAAATTAAAACCATTAATACATGGTGCCAAAAAACCATAAAAAAGCCCTGTTCCTTGCAGGTTTTTTAAGAAGAACTCATTTATAAATACAGCCCGGGAAAAAAAGAAAAAATTAGTTTATCTTTATTTCAATATATTCCCAACCAGTTTCACCACCATACTGGTCTTTTGCTTTATGTGAAATAAAATAAGTCCCGCTAGCCCAGCCAGTGGTGTCGATTTCAACATGCCAAACATCATACTGGGGATAAGGAGTAATTGTAACGTCATCAGGATTAATAATACCGTAGTTTGTATCTAATGTCAGGGAATCCCCATCTTAATCATTCATATGAAGATTATATTCAATTAAAAAACCTGCGTCACATTGGAAAAAATCATCATCATCGTCGCACTCGGGGTGGTCTGGAGGTGTGTTCTGCCCAAACATG
>Ga0190360_1001432_pt1 | contig 12325 bp, 8 predicted proteins | sample 48721834_MG_FD_161271 | JGI IMG/M metagenome (GOLD analysis project Ga0190360, IMG submission 161271) | Hydrothermal vent microbial mat bacterial communities from Southern Trench, Guaymas Basin, Mexico - 4872-18-3-4_MG | ecosystem: Environmental > Aquatic > Marine > Hydrothermal vents > Microbial... | reverse complement strand
ACCCTTTGGCTTCCTCTTTGGCGACCGACTCTTGCTGGTGGCGCATGGCACGGTGATCGCCGGCGTGGACCTTGACAAGCTGGGGCTGGATGATGTTCAGGTCGACCGGCAAGGGCAGGTGACGCTCTCCTTGCCGAAGGCCGAAATCTTCCTGACCGCCATCGATAATGAGCAGACCTATGTGTATGACCGCGAGGTCGGGCTGCTCCGCAAAGGGGATGTCCGGCTAGAGAGTGCCGCCCGTCTTGCCGCCGAGCGTGCCATGGAGCAATCCGCCCTTAATGATGGGATTCTCGAGAAGGCGCAGGCCAATGCGGAGAGTTTCCTCTACCGGCTGCTGCGGGATCTGGGCTTCAGCGACGTGCGCTTCACCGTCTCGCCGGATTGACCCCGCCGCCGCAGGCATCTATGCGTTTCATACCCGCCGCGTCCACGCAGGGTGGGCGTAGCGTTCCGCTCTCAACGCCTCCGCACGTGACCGTTCGGAAGGCTTGATCTCCTCAGGCACAAGGTCCAACCCCAGCGCTTCACGGAAGCCGGCGACGAAGGCCTCCGCCGCCTCCTGCCAGGATATGGGCCTGCCTGCCAGTTCCTCCACGGTAGCTGCACGCTGCCGGAGTTTGGCCCGGGCACTCGCCCGGGCGGCTTCGTCCTCAAAGACCAGGGCGTCACAAATGCGGGTCAGATCGCCCCAAAGGGGCAAGGTGCCATGTTGGAGAACCGCGCCCTGCCGCCGGAGCTGCGCGGAACCGATGAGCTTTCGGCCCGCGGCCTCGATCTCATAGGCGCTGGGAACCTCAAAGCAAATGGGGTTCTCTCGCGCCTCTGGGGAGAGAGGTTCTGGGGAGGCCACCTCGATCCCAAGGCCCAGATGCTGGAGACCCCGGACAAGGCCCTGGCTCAGATGCCGATAGGAAGGGAGTACGCCTCCGGCCACATGGGGGTTCGACGCGGGCGCCATAATGGCATAGGTGAGCTCATCGGTATGCAGGATGGCACGGCCGCCAGTGGGGCGGCGCACGAGGTCCCACCCTCGTTGCTGCAGTCGCGCCATGTCGATGTCGGCAACCGGCTGCGCATGACCCAGCGATAGGCAGGGCGGGTTCCACGCGTAAAGCCGCAAAGTGGGCGGGGATTCTCCAGCCGCCACGGCTTCAAGGATGCTCTCATCGAGGGCCATGTTTGTCGGGCCGTCGGCAGGGGGTGAGAGCACCAGCCTCCAGGTGTGATCTGATGGGTTCTCCATGTCCAGGATTATAGCCGTAGGCCACCCGGCCGGGGAGGGGCTGGACTGGATGCCTGGAAGGGGTTCGGGTATTATGGATCTCCAATGAAGGATCTGATGGTTGTGATGCATCCGCTCCGTTGGAGCGCCCGCTTCTTGCTGGCGGGCTTCGCTCTGAGCCTTCTCATTGCCGCTTGCGCCTCCTCGCCTGAGCCGGCGGTCACCCCGAGTCATCCAGTCACGGTCGCGCCTCCGACGCACACGCCCTCTCCGCTGCCGACGCCCACGGGTGGCCCGGCGCTCGAACCTGCCGGCAGTGTCGAGATTTGGCTTTCGTGGGCGCCGCAGGAACTGGCGGCTCTACAGGAAGTGCTCGACCGGTACCAGCGGGAGCACCCCGGCGTGAGCCTGGCCCTGGCCTACTATCCCCCTGATGAACTCTTCGAAGCATTCAAGCAGGCCGCGGCCACGCGCCGGGCGCCCACGATCCTTCTCGGCCCCTCCGTGTGGGGGCCGGATCTAAATCAAGCTGGCTGGCTCCTGGATGTGGGTGCACTGCTCGACCCAGAGCTCGATCAAGCCATGTACGATGCTGCCTGGAGCCAGGCGACGGATGGCGCGGCCCTCATCGGGCTTCCACTCGAATTTCAGGGGATGGTGATCTATCGAAACCGGGCCCTCGAGCCTGTCCCCGCCGGCACCCTCGGGGGATGGGCCAGTAGGGCGCAAGCGTTTAGCGAGGAATCGCCGCCCGGCATGATCTGGGACATGGGTTTCCGAAGCGCGGCGGCTGCCATCGCGGCCTGCGAGGGAGCACTCATCGAACCGGATGGTGAGCCCGCATTCTGGGGGCCGGAGGGGGTTTGCTGGCTGAATCTGCTGCAGGATTGGGCGCAAGGCGGCAGAGTGGTCTTCAATCGAGAGGACGACTTGCAGGCATTCAGGGCTGGCCAGATCCCCTGGCTGATCGAGTCGACCGATCAGCTCCCGGCGCTGAGAGCCGCCCTGGGCGAGGAATCTCTTGCCATCGACCCCTGGCCGCGCTACGAAGCGACGGGCGTGGCGCTCAAGGGATTTGTCTGGACCGAAAATCTCTACATCGCCGCCGGGCATCGCAGCCAGGACCTGGAGGCGGCCTGGACCCTTGCCAGATTGCTGCTCTCGCCCGAGGTGCAATCGCTCTTGGCGAGCCCTGCCGGCGCCGCGCATCTCCCCGTCCGCGCCGATGCGGAGTTACGAGATTCCCACATGGAGGAGGCCGCTTCGATCGTCCGCTCGGGTATGCCGCTGCCGCTCCATTTCGATGAAGCCAGGATTGGCGAGGCGCTCGAGGTGGCGGCCGAGGATGTGCTGCTGAGAGGGGCCGAGCCGGCCTTCGCTCTGGCCTTGTCGAAGGACCGCTGGGAGGCGGCCGGGGGAAGCGGGCCTTAGGCGCTCTCCTCTAGGGATTTCATGAAGGTGTGCGAGATTTTCAGCCGCGTGTACCCTCGGGTTTCGTAGAAGGCGTGCGCCCGCACCCGGCTTTCCCGTGACCGGATAAGAACCTGCTCTAAACGGAGCGAACGGGCCCAGGATTCGGCGGCCTTAAGCAGCGCTTGACCGACACCTTCACCCCGGCATTGCTCATCCACAACCAGCCCGCCGACTTCAGCGTGCGGCACGAGAATGAGCAAGGGACGGATGAAGATATGAATCCAGCCTAGCAACCGGCCAGATTCATCTTCCGCCACGAAGACAGCGTGGTCCCAACGTCGCAGGATGCCTCGAAGGCGTCCTGCGATCGCTTCTGCAGGGTCAGGATAGCCCAGTTGGGCACTCAAGGGCGCCAGGGCGGGGCCGTCTTCGGGCTTGGCGGCGCGAATGCGAATCTTATCCATATCGGTTTCTACGTCCTGTTAGGATAGGCTCAGCCAGCCACATTGTAGGCCTGATTTGGAGCAGGGCGCCACTCAGTGCTTGCATTGTATAATCCAGCGAAGATGCCGTCCTTTCCTTCATGAAGGACAGCGGAGGGCGCAGGGCATGCACGTTGTCTGCACGCACGAGCAGGCGGATTTCGACGCCGTCGCCAGCTTGCTAGGCGTTTGGCTCCTCGATCGGGAGTGCACGCCGGTCTTGCCGCGCCGCGTGAACCGCAATGTGCGTGCCTTCGTCACCCTCTATGGCGAGGCGCTGCCTTTCCTCGAATTCGAGGATCTGCCACGCCGTCGCGTGGAACGCCTGACTGTCGTGGATACGCAGTCGCCCCCATCGATCAAGGGCGTTCATCCCGGTACGCGCATCCATATTATCGATCACCACCCCCCCTCCGATAGCCCGAACCCTTCCTGGACATCGCACATTGAGGAGGTCGGTGCCACGGCCACGCTCCTGGTAGAGGAAATCCAAGAGGCGGGCGCCGAGCCCGATATGCTCCAGGCGACGCTGCTCCTGCTCGGCATCTACGAGGACACCGGTTCCCTGTCCTATGCCGGAACTCACCCCCGGGACTTGCGAGCCAGTGCCTGGCTGGTGGAGATGGGCGCAAGCCTAAACTTGGCGGCAGACTTCCTCGATCATCCCCTTTCCAATGGCCAGCGCGCCCTCTACGATCGGCTGCTTGAGAGTGCCGAGACGCATGGCTATCAGGGCCTTTCCGTTGTTATTGCATGCGGAGAGGCGCAAGGGCTCGCTGAGGAAATCTCCACGCTCGCACACAAGCTGAGGGATGTCTTCGACCCCGATGGCTTGTTTGTGATCGTGGGATTGGATGGGAATGTCCAGTTGGTCGCTCGCTCCACGACGGACGCCTTGGATGTGGGCCGGGTGGCGGAGCATTTCGGCGGCGGCGGGCACGATCGGGCGGCGGCGGCGTTGATTCGCGAAAAGGATGTTCAGCAAGTGCGCGAGGAGCTGCTGGCGGTCCTGGATCGCATGGTGAAGCCGCCTGTAACCGTGGGCGAGATCATGTCGCGCGATCCTCAACTCCTTGAGCCGGATGTGACCATCGCGGAGGCGGCCGAGCGCATGCGCCGCTTTGGGCACGAGGGCTACCCGGTAGTCGAGGAGGGAGAGGTAATTGGCCTGCTCACTCGCCGGGCTGTGGACCGGGCGATGGCTCATGGCATGGGGCATGAGCCCGTTCGCCGCGTGATGGAGGCCGGCAATGTAACCGTCCAAGTTGAGGATTCGGTAGACCATCTGCAGCGGCTGATGATTCTGCACGGGTGGGGGCAGATCCCGGTTATCGACCCGAAGAAGAAAGCCATCGTGGGAATCGCCACACGCACAGATTTGATCAACTCGCTGGGGGCCATGGAGGCTCGCTTCCCTGAGCCCTCGCTGCGCGAGCAGTTGGAGAAAGCCCTGCCGAAGGATCGCTTGGGGCTGCTGAGGCTGGTGGCCGCGGAGGCCGAGGAGCGCAATGATGCGCTTTACGTTGTGGGCGGCTTCGTGCGTGACCTGATCCTCGGAGAACCCAGCGTCGATTTCGACCTGGTTGTGGAAGGGGATGCCATCGGTCTCGCCAAGGGGCTGGCGGACCGCCTTGGCGGGCGGGTCAGCAGCCACCGCAGATTTGGCACGGCCAAGTGGCAGCTGGATCTGGGGGATACGCGGCTCAGACAGGCTCTGGGTAAGGGCGGCGAGGAGCCCCTGGACCTACCGGCCACGCTCGATTTTGTGACGGCTCGAACCGAGTTCTACCCCCATCCAACCGCATTGCCATCTGTTCGTCGGGGGAGCATCAAGCTGGATCTCCACCGCCGGGATTTCACCATCAATACCCTGGCGCTGAGGTTGGACGGCCGCTACTATGGCACGCTGATGGATCCTTGGGGCGGGCGGCGCGACCTTCGCGAGGGAAAGATTCGTGTGCTGCATTCGCTCAGCTTTGTTGATGACCCAACGCGTATGTTGCGGGCGGTCCGCCTGGCCGTGCGGCTGGGCTTCGAGATCGAGCGCCGCACTTTGCAGCTTCTGGAGGAGGCTCTGCCCCTGTTGGATCGCGTCAGCGGCGAACGTATCCGGGGGGAATTGGACAGCATTTTCGAGGAGGTGAACCTGGTAGCCATCATGGAACGCCTCCACGAGTACGGACTGCTGCAGGCCATCCACCCGGCGCTTACATGGGATGCTTGGCTGCGCGAACGCTTCGAGGAGATATCCGCCTTTGAGCCCCCGCAGCATTGGAAGCTGGGGGAGACCCCGCAGCGCCATTTTCTCTACTATGCCATATGGCTCTACCGTCTCCCACCTCAGACCGCCGAGGAGGTCATACGGCGCCTGCGATTTCGCGGCGATATTCGGGCCGAAATCTTGTTCGCCATTCGGCTGGCGCGCTTCCTTTCCGAGATGGACGCCAAGACGCCGCCGAGCCAGATCGTTTCGAATCTTGAGGAGGGACGCGAGCATGCCTTGGTGGCGGCCTGGCTGGGGAGCGCTGGAAAGGAATTGGCGCGGCAGGCCATCGACCGCTATCTGTCGGAGTGGCGATTTGTGGCGCCACTAGCGGGCGGAGAGATCCTGCGCGAGCTGGGAGTTCAGCCGGGACCGATCTATGCTCAAATCCTCTGGACCCTGCGCGCGGCCTGGCTGGATGGACGCGTGACATCTGAGGCCGAAGAGCGGGCTATGCTCGAGCGGCTGATCCGCAATATAGGTAACCATGGCTGAACTCATCGGGGTCCGGATCCGATCTGCCACGCCGGCCGATCTGGAGGCCATGGAGTGGGGCGGCGAATACCGCCATTTCCGCCGAGTTTATTGTCAGGCGCTTCGCGAGGCTCAGCAGGGCAAGCGAGCGATCCTCCTGGCTGAAGTGGAAGGTGAAGTGGTAGGGCAATTGCTGATCCACTTCCAGTCTGCCTGGCTTAATCGCTTCCCCGGTGAGCGGGCTGGCTATCTGCACTCTTTCCGGGTCAAGCCGGCCTTTCGAGGTAAGGGCATCGGGGGCGATCTCGTCCGCCAGGCCGAAGCCATGCTCCAGGAGCGGGGCTACCAGCGAGCGATCATCTCGGTTGCGCGACGGAATGACCGGGCGCGACGATTGTATGAGCGGCATGGCTATGTCGTTTTTGGCGAGGATCCAGGCCGCTGGACCTATGAGGACGAGCAAGGGCGAATCCGTAGCATCCATGAACCCGCTTACTTGCTTCAAAAGCGTCTCGGCCCCCCTGGGGCGGGCTCATCGCTGGCATGGAACTTGGACCCCATAGATCGATAGCAAGAAAGCGGGTGCGCGTTTCCTCATGCGGATGAAGGCTTGGCAATTCCTGGCCCGTAGAGGGTCCTGGCGTGGACTGGCCCTGGGCCTACCTGTCTTGCTGGCCAGAGTCATGGCTGGATGCGTCTCCAGCCCGCAGATGCACCGGGCGCCGACGCTGGTCCCGCCCTGGGTGGGTCTCATCGAGGGTGAAGGCGTTGGATCGATCGCCACGGGAGCGCCCACCAGAACGCCGGTGCTGGTCCCCATCTGGCCACAACAGCCCATCCAGGGCAGCCCGACCCCTGACGTCTTCCGGACGCCACCTCCTCTTCGCACAGAAGCGCTCATACACTACGTGCAGCCGGGGGAATCGCTCAGCATTCTCGCAGAGCGCTATAGCGTCTCAACACAGACACTGCTGCTCGCCAATGGCATCACCAACGCGGACTTCTTGGCCGTCGGCCAGCGGCTCGTGATTCCCCCGCCGGTAGTTCAGCCCGCGGGTCCGGCCTACAAGATACTGCCCGATTCGGAAGTGGTCTTTGGGCCCGCAAGCGTCGGGTTCGATGTGGTGGCCGAGGCGGCGCGCAGGGGTGGCTACCTGGCGTACTACAGAGAAACGGTGGAGGAGGAACCGCGCGATGGCGCCGCGATCGTGCAACTCGTGGCCGAGCGCTACTCGGTCAACCCTCGATTGCTCTTGGCGCTGCTCGAGTACCAGAGCGGGTGGCTGACTCACCCCGATGTCCAAGCCCAGACGCTCAGCTACCCGCTGGGTTACCAGGCCCAGGGCTGGGAAGGGCTGTTCGCCCAGCTGTCCTGGGCGGCGGATATGCTCAACCGCGGCTATTACGCGTGGCGGGCGGGATGGGCAGGGCCCTACCTGCTCGCGGATGGCTCGGTGGTGCCTGCGGGCCCTGGCATCAATGCCGGGACGGCCGCGGTCCAGATGCTCTTCGCCCAATTAGATGGCGCGGATCGCTGGCGATGGGATGTGGGCCCGGATGGTCTTGCCGGAGCCTATGAGGATCTATTCGGGAGTCCATTCAGCCGGCGGGTCGAACCGCTGGTCCCCGAGAATCTTGAGCAACCAGAGATGCAGCTTCCCTTCGAGCCGGGGAAGGCCTGGTCTTTCACGGGAGGGCCTCACAGTGCTTGGGGTGATTGGGCGGCCTGGGCCGCGCTAGACTTCGCTCCGCCTGGCCAGGCTTATGGCTGTGTGACCTCGGATGAATGGTTGGTGGCGGCCGCCGATGGGCTGGTGGTGCGATCGGGCGATGGTGCCGTGTTGCTGGATCTCGATGGTGATGGATTCGAGCAGACCGGCTGGGTTCTGCTCTACCTGCACATCGAGACCCGCGATCGCGTTCCTGCGGGCGTCTTTCTGAAGGCCGGAGATCGCATTGGCCATCCCTCCTGTGAGGGCGGAGTGACCACCGGCACCCACGTGCATCTGGCCCGCAAGTATAATGGCGAGTGGATTCCCGCCGACGGGGACATCCCTTTCAATCTCGACGGCTGGGTTTCGTCAGGGGCGGGTGTGCCTTACGATGGATTTCTCCGGCGTGGGGCGCAGGAGCTGGAGGCTTGCGCTTGCCGCAATGAGTTCAATCAGATCATGCGCTAGGAAACGAAGCCGAGCGGGCGGCACCTTTGCTCCCTGGGTGGCGGGCCTGGCGCTCCTTCTCTCGATTCTTGCGTGCACGCGGGCCAACGTTCCGGCTTCTGGGGCAATTGGATCCGGCGGTATCCCTTCCCCAACCGCGGCTGAGATCACGCTCCCCGATCCGACCCCGGTGAACGCGACGCCCACGATTCCGGCGCCCACGGATACGCCCTTCAAGCCTGAACCACTGGCCTCGCCAACCTTTCCGCCGACGCCCACCAGCCTGGCAACCGAAGAGCCGGAGATTTTGGTCTACCAGGCTCAACCTGGAGACACATTGCACGCGGTCGCCATCCGCTTCGGTGTCCTGCCGGATGACATCGATTCGCCTGGGCCGCTGCCGCAGGCCCGCAACCTGGTCGATCCCGGTCAGATGCTGCTAATACCCAGGCGGCTGGGCGATACGGGCCCAGCGGAGAGGCTGCTCCCGGACAGCGAGATGGTCTTCTCGCCCAATGCGGCTGAATTCAACCCGGAAGCCTTCGTGCAGTCGCAGGGAGGGTATCTGTTGCGCTACCAAGAGATCGTGCATGGGAAATGGCGCTCGGGCCCAGAGATCGTTGCCTTGGTGGCGCGCAATAACTCGGTCAACCCGCGAACACTCTTGGCCTTGCTGGAATATGTGGCTGGCTGGGTGACCGACCCCAGCGTGCCTGAGGGGGATGCCTTCGACTACCCGATGGGGAAAGTGGACCCCCAGATCCCGGGGCTGTTCCGCCAGCTAACCTGGGCGGCCAATGAACTGGGGAACGGCTACTATGGTTGGCGGGCGGGGACGATCACGGAACTTCACTTCCGGGACGGCTCCCGGTTGCGCCTGGCGCCGGAATTGAACGCCGGCACAGTTGCCCTGCAATATTTCTTCTCGCTCAATCGCCCGAAGGATGCATGGGAACAGGCCCTGGCCACCACGGGCTTCCTGGAGACGTATATCTCCTTCTTCGGCGATCCCTGGGCCTATGCCTATCCGCTCTTTGAGCCCGGCGTGGAGCAGCCAGAACTGATCCTGCCCTTCCTTCCGGGCCATATCTGGTCGTTCACCGGCGGCCCTCATGGGGCCTGGGAGCGTGAGAGTGCCTGGGCGGCGTTGGATTTCGCGCCCGCTTCGAGCGTCACCGGCTGTGCCGTATCGGAGGATTGGGTCCTGGCCGCGGCGCCCGGCATCGTAGTGAGAGCCGAGAACGGCACGGTCGTGCTGGATCTGGATGGCGATGGCCGCGAACATTCCGGATGGGCGTTGCTCTACCTGCACGTAGCCGCGGAAGGGCGGGTGCAGGAGGGGCAGTTGCTAGCCGCTGGGGACCGCATCGGTCACCCCTCCTGCGAGGGTGGCATCGCCACAGGCACCCATATCCATCTGGCCCGCAAATACAACGGCGAGTGGATCCTCGCCGATGGTCCGCTCCCCTTCAATCTGGAGGGATGGATCGCCAAGGCCGGATCGGTTCCCTATCAAGGTGCGCTGGTGCGCGGCGATGAGCAGGTTCTAGCCTGCCCCTGCGCGTCGCAAGAGACTCTGATTTCACGATGAAACCTTTGGGCCGTGATATCATGGCGGGAGCGATCCTGCTTGCCCTCGCCCTTTGGATCGCCGCCTGCGCGCCGGTACCCTGGCCGGAAGCGCCAACGCCTGCGGCCACCGTACTTTTGCCCGAAAGCAGCCCTTCAGCGCTTCCCGCGCGTAGCCCCTTCCCACCCGGTACGCTGCTCGAATATCGGGCACAATCGGGGGATACGCTCGAGGCCATCGCCTCGCATTTCAATACGACCGTGCAGGAAATTCGAGCCGCGAACCCCGACCTGCCTGCCGCTGTGACTACCCTGCCGGCAGGGTATCCCCTGCAGGTGCCCGCTTACTATCTGCCACTCCGCGGCACGCCCTTCAAGATACTTCCCGATAGCGAAGCGGTCTACGGGCCCACGGCCGTCGATCTCGATCTGGAGACCGAGATCCGATCGCGGCCGGGGTTCCTATCGGAGACGGAATCCTTTGCGTATCGGAAGCAGCGCAAGGCATGGGAAGTGGTGGAAGTGGTGGCGCTGAACTACTCGGTGAATCCGCGGCTGCTTCTGGCTCTCCTGGAACATCAGAGCCGGGCGTTGAGCGCGCCGGAACCCCAGGGCGCCGAGCCTGGTTACCTGATGGGATATAAAGATCCCCGCTACCGGGGCCTGTTCTGGCAGTTGGTGTGGGCCGCGGAGCGCATCAACGACGGTTATTATGGATGGCGGACCGGTGAGCTCCGCGACCTCGAGCTGGCGGATGGGCTGATCGTCCGCCCCGATTCATGGCAGAACGCAGGCACCGTTGCGGTGCAGAACTTCTTCGCAGGGCTCTATGGAAAACAGGATTTCGAGCAGGCCGTGGGTCCGGAGGGGTTCATCCAAACCTATCGCCAGCTTTGGGGTGAGCCTTTCGATCGGGAGATTGCGTTGATCCCAGCGAGCCTGCAACAGCCGGAACTCAGCCTGCCGTTCATGCCTAACCGCATATGGGATTTCTCGGGTGGTCCCCACTCCGCCTGGGGGCAAAGCCTTCCCCTGGGAGCGCTGGATTTCGCCCCGCCTGCGGCTGAAAGCGGCTGCGTGGAATCCGAGGAGTGGGTGACGGCGCCTGCGGATGGCGTCATCGTGCGCAGCGGCGAGGCGATCGTCGTGCTGGACCTGGATGGTGACGGCCGTGAGCAAACCGGGTGGGTGCTCTTCTTCTTCCACGTGGGTTCGGAGGGGATGGTCGCTGCCGGGACACGCGTCCAGCGGGGCGACTTGATCGGCCACCCCTCCTGTGAGGGCGGCCGGGCGACCGGGACGCATGTGCATGTGGCCCGCAAGTACAACGGGGAGTGGATCCCTGCCGGAGGCCCGCTGGCCTTCGAGCTCGGTGGCTGGGTGGCGGCCTATGGGGAGGCTCCCTACGAAGGCACGCTGACGAAAGGGTCGAAAGTCGTTCCAGCCTGCCCCTGCTCACGGCGCGAGAATCAGATTCTCTACACCCTTCCCTGAAAGGCTCCTATCTGGCAAGCAGTGGCGCGGGCTCTTCCCAGGCCGCCGATTCCGTGGTGAGCGGGATCAGCCTGGCCGCTCGGCGACGGGGGTGACCGCTGTGATGCGGTTCGAGCCCTTCAGTTCGAAGAGCAGCTTCCCGGCTGAGGCCCGTGCTCGCTTAGGTGCATCCCCGATCCGCAAGGACCGCGTGGCGCTGCGCGCGAAGCGAACCATGGCGCGGTCCTTCTCCTCGCCGATGACGCCTCCGGCAAGCTTTACGCCTTCCCCCGATTTCCAGGCCAGCACGCCCTTTCCATTGCGGCCTTGAGAGGGGAAGTCCTTCAGGGCTGTGCGCTTGGCCTGCCCGTCTTCGGTGACCAGGAGCAAGAAACCGCCTGACCTTGGCACGCCCGCGCCCACGATCTCCCCCTCTTCGGGTAGGCGCATGCCCATCACCCCTGCCGCGGCAAGGCCCATCGGCCGTACATCCGCTTCCGAGAAGCGGATGGCATAGCCATTGCTGCCAACCAGTAGGATCTCATCCTCGCCCCTGGTGGCGAAAGCCCACAGCAATCGATCCCCATTGGCGACCTTCATGGCCTCGAACGGCTTTGCGGACGCGCCCGGCAGCGCGGAGAAAGCGGTCTTCTTAAGCATGCCCTTGGCCGTGACGAGGCAGAGGTAGCCCTCTGTTTCCTGCCGCTCCTGAGGGCTGGAAGGCAGCGCCAGGCCGGCGACGATGCGGTCTTCTCCGCGCAGCGAAGAGATGGCCGAGATATGCCGGCCTTCGGCCGGGTCGTCGCTCTCCGGGATGGTGTGAACCGCGAGCGCGGAGGCGCGACCCCGCTCATCGAACAGGTAGAGCAGATCGCGCGTGTTGGCAGCCATCACAAGTTGCGGCGCGCCGGTACCGGCGAGCGCCGGCAGGCGGGCCGAAGTCGTGCGCGACATCTGTCCTTCGGGCCCCAGCACGATCCATACATCTTTATCTGGCGCCAGGTCGGAGGCAGTGAGAACCCGGGCCTGCTTGCCTTTGGCAGCTTCGGCGATGAGCGTCCGGCGGCGGTCGCCATAGCGCTCCTTGAGCGCTGCGAGCTCATCTGTAATCACGGCGCGCATCTTCTTGGGCGACCGCAGCAGGCTTTCCAGCTGCTTGATGCGCTTGAGAACCTCGCGGTGTTCCTGATCCACCTTCTTGCGCTCGAGGCTGGATAGCCGCTTCAGGGGCATATCGAGAATGGCGCGTGCCTGGGCCTCGCTCAAC
>Ga0190360_1001431_pt1 | contig 12327 bp, 8 predicted proteins | sample 48721834_MG_FD_161271 | JGI IMG/M metagenome (GOLD analysis project Ga0190360, IMG submission 161271) | Hydrothermal vent microbial mat bacterial communities from Southern Trench, Guaymas Basin, Mexico - 4872-18-3-4_MG | ecosystem: Environmental > Aquatic > Marine > Hydrothermal vents > Microbial... | reverse complement strand
ATATTTAGGCCTGTAAATGATATTGAAGTCAATAATAAAAAAATAAGTGGGACTGGAGCAGGAGAATATGAAAAATCGAAAATTCTCACAGGAAATTTCCTATTGGATTTTGATTATGAAACTATGATAAAAATTTTAAAGGTGCCCGATGAAAAATTTAGGGATAAAGTATTTAAATCATTAAAAGAGCGATTAACTACAATTAAGGAAGAATTAGGTTATATTCCACCGACATCTGAAATTATAAAAAAATTTAAACAAAATTTTGAAGACATAATTGGAGTTAAATATGAAAATGGCTCATTAACAAAAGAAGAAAATGAAATTATGAATAAATTATACAAAAAATATACAAATCCAGAGTGGACTTATATGTTTAATGAAGCTAAAACAGATTTATTAAATCGAGAAATTAAATTATCTAAAAATTCGGGAGTTGCTCAGACAGTTTATAAATCGAAGGGCGGGTTGATCAAGATTATTATTGAATTTTCGAACGGGAAGATTAAAGATTTATTAATATCTGGTGACTTCTTTATATATCCAGCGAACTCGTTAAGACTATTAGAAAATAAATTAAAAGGCAAAATGTTTAATATAAATGAAATATATTCCATTATTAAAGAATTTTATAAGAATAACAATATAGAATCTCCTGGGGTGGAACCTAAAGATTTTATAAGTGCATTAAAAAATATAAAAACTGGACCAATATTCAATTAATTTTTAATAAATTTACATTAAATCAATTGAATTTTCAGGGTAAAATCTGAAATGAAGAAAAGTGAATTGTCAAAATATTGTAGGAAACATTTGAGAACTCTAAGAAATTCAATATCGTTATTTTGTAATCAATTAAAGGGCGGTACCTCCCCAGAGGTCGATGATGAATTTAACAGTGTTTATAGCTATATTCCAACCTTTTTTGACAAGACTAAAAAGCCAAGTCATGCACTTATACGAACTTCATTTCGAGTTTGTTTTGTAGATCAAGATTGGCTTAGGCTGGGTAAAGATATTTGGATAACCAGACGAACTGGCACTAAATATAGGTTAAATTTTTTGGTCAATACTTCCGATGTTGATGATTTAATTGATGCTGAAGATAGAATTAATAAATTACTATCTGATCTGAATTTTACTTATAATAAAAACAAATTGCGATTTTTGATTAAAAAACGAATACCAAAAATGATGATTAGTACAAAAGATGGAATATATGTCTATTCTTATCCAATAGATTCAGAAGACTCTCTTACATTGGGTTATATGGATTCCTTAAAAAATTTTGGAAATGAGATGGCAATCTTAAAATTTACCAAACAATCTTTTGAATGGATTGATAATTTTCAAGAGATAAAAAGTTTAGAATTATCTAATAATTTAATACAATTTGATATTTCTATTCCTATCGATAAATATTTAACTTTTTCAGTTATTCAAGTGAACCCAAATCATATTTATGATACTATCTTGCAAAACATGATTTATTTAGCCACTAAATTTTTAAGAGAGGTATTGAGAAGAAATAACTTGCTTGATAGCCCTTTTAAGAATAGAATTGATATTTATAAGGACGCATTTGACAACCCTATTTTTGGTGGACTCAGTGCAAGCCAAATTTTATCAGATATACAATATGGAAATGAAATTGCAATTCATCCTCTTTTGAATATCATATTTCGAGAAATAACGAGTAGTATGGATCCTAAAATGCAGATTTATCTCTTTAATTCATTTACTGCTAATGTAGCAGCTGCGGATTATCACCATACTAAAATAAATGAAGCTGATTATCCTCAAATAATTAACAATTTTTATGAGAATTTGCAAAAATACCAATCTAAGATAATTCGAGTAATTTCTACAAATAGTATTAGTTCAGCTATTTTACAAGGTATTTCGGATGATGAACGAATTTTTATAATACCCATTAAATATCGAACCCAATTTAAAGGTGAATTTTATAGGATTAGTCCTCCAATCTTAGGTTTCAATATAGTATTTATTGATAAACTGGAAAAATTTAATAAATTAGAAGCTCAAATGAAATGGTTAACCAATTTTTTGAAAAATATTATTCCATTTTGTGATATTATCTATTTACGGCCTGAAATTGATCATCAGGGGCGACGGACGACCCGGACTATTTTAGTTAATAATATGAATGTTCAATTACCTGATTTCTCATTACTAACTAAAAATAAAAAGCAAGATCTAAGAAATTATATCCATGAATGTAAATCAGAATTGATAAAAAATCCAATCGTTAAAATGATTCAAATAATTTCTTATTGTAGAGAAAATTTAGAATTAAAATTAACCAATTAATTTAAAAAGCGTACAATTAATTTAAATTAATAAAAAAATAAATGTTTTTTTAAAAATAAATATTTTAAAGTTCTTATTAGAAATTCACTACTTTTTAATTAAATATAGTATTTATTTTGATTAAAATTTGAATGTAATTTCATAACTTTTTCAAAATTTGGCAATTTTGAATAATGTATTTAAATCATTTTAAAAATATTATTTTATAAATGAATTTGGAGTGAAAAATATAATGAGTGAAGACTTTGATATTAAAGGTCCAAATAGCCCTTTAAAAGAAAAAATAGAGAAGCAACGAGTCTATTTTATCCGCAAATTAGTAGACCGTCATCAAGCACAAACTTTAATTGAACAAAAAAAGGGAAAATTAACAAAAGCTGGTAAGAATGTTAATGATGTTATTATAAAATCATTAGAACCTGGATATAATGCATATATAAGAGTAAGAGGAGAATATCGGATCACTTATCTCCGAAAAAAACATATTTCAATTACAACAGCGTCTAATGTAATAGGGGCTAAAGTATTTGATGAAATTATTGATTTAGGATCACCAGAGCCATTTACCAAAGGAAAAAGTAAAGGAAAAACCCTTACTATTGACTTTGTTGAAAAAATATTATATCAAGCTGAGGATGAATTAGCTTTTGATCCGCAAGGTAAAAAAATTGACCCTCAAGAGATTGTACAGATGGCTTTAGAAGATGCCCCAAGCGATTTTCTTGAAACTCATAAAGATCAAATTGCAGTATTAAAAGTAAGCCCAGAACTTGCAATTGAAAAGTTACGATTGGGCATAATGAATAGGCCTACTGATGCTCAGAGAATTTTAGAAGAAATTTTTGAAGTACCATTAATCCAAATTGTTTTAAGTCCAGTTTTCAATGTTATATTAGAATATAAAGAAATAAATTATAAAGTATTGGTCGATGCTGTTTCCGGGAAGGTTATGAAAGTTTAAATCTATAAATACTTTTTTTTCATAATTTACATTTATTATGGGTGTAATCATTCTAAATAAACCCTTTCTAATATTTCAAACTGAGATAATATATTATTATTAATTAAAAAATTTATTTAATTATTAAAAAACTACGCATATTTTAACAGCATTAAAGTTATGACAGAAAACCATAAAAAAAATTAAATTTGGGATTTATTAATTTTATTGGATGATTTATTAACTGATTTTCTACTTACTATTGGTAAAATAATAGGTTTTCCTTTACAATAATTCAAATTTGAAATATTTTAATTCAATAGCTTTTATTTTTTTGTTAATTAAACAATGCTTAAAAACCAAAATGTTATTATTAACAAAATTATTCCAATCGATAGCGAGATAAAATAATATATTTTATTCCATTTGTATATTTTCAATCCATCTAATACCAAAACAGGTATTAAATTGAAAACACCCAGATTAATGTTCAAGGCTGTACCCATTAAAATTGTGAAACCCCATAATTTTGTTGTGTAATTTAAATTCATTACAAAATTGATACCGAAAAAAAGTAAAATAATACCTATGACAAAATTGACAATCGGCCCAGCTATAGCAATTTTACCCATTTTCTCCCTATCTTTATCTGGATCAATTTCTGAAATCATAACGGCTCCAGGTAAAACAAATTTAATGAATGGTATGGGAATAATTGTAATCGCAGTAAGTATTGCTGTTCTTTTAATCAGCCGAAATTCAGACCAACAGTTAATGTGAATTCCTACAAATTTATGTCCTAATTCATGGAATAAAAATCCAGGAACAACTATACCGCATAATACAATAATTTGGGCAAGAGAAAAATTAAACAAATTAGGAAACCATAACATATATGAATAAAACATGGAAAATGATACTCCAAACATTAAGAGTATACCAATACTCAAGTGATAAAGTTCTTTTTTACTAAAATATTTTAAAACTGGTTTGTCTGGTCTATTAATTTTATATATTGGTATTCTCTCTTCATAATAGATATTCCCATTTTCGTCATAAAATGGACCACTAATATTTGGGTTATCTTCTGGAGGCTCCCATGGAACAGTTTCTTGAACTGATGATATAGGTGCAGATGCTGTATATTCCGGTTCTTGATATATATCTACAACATTTGGTTCATTTTCTAAAGTAATTGCTTCTCCAATTTTTGGGCAATTATGGTTCTCGGGCAGTCTATGTTTTGAACAAAATAATCCACCGCAGTATTTACACTTAAAAGGCATATATACTTCTTTACCACATTTCTGACAGTTTGTCATTGTAAGACCCTTTCCTCGATAATATTATAATTTTAATCCACAATAAGGACATAATTGATAATCTGGTCTTATTTCTCGGTTGCAGCCCGGGCAGTATTTTTGTTTTAGTTGTTTAGCACAAATTGGGCAATAATAAAATGATTCTTCAATAGGACTTTTACATCTTGGGCATGTCCCAGCTTCTTGACCTGTAGATGTTGTCGATATTGTTGTAGAAGTCCTAGGTTGCATCAATACATCATATTCTGATGCAGTCTGAACTGGTGTCGTTGTTATATTTGAAGAAGAACTGGGTGCTGGAGCATTTGCTGAGGATACACCTTGTTTTTCAGGCATTGGTGGTTCCATTAATGTAGGACGTTCAGCTAAAGGTCCTCGCTCTCCCTGCTTTATTAATAATTTAACTGTTTTACTTATTTGATATGGATTTATCATAGGAATTGCCACTTCTTGCATAATAAATCCAATAATCGTATTTCCATTTAGTTCAGGTTCTGCTAAAACTCGGTCTGCAATAATTTCTCGCCCTTTAACGATCCTAACCTGCCACTTATTTGAGCTAATTTGTTTACCTAATTGAACAAGATAACTAGTACCTGGAATTGGAAGCGGAGATGAATATGGGTTAAAATCTTTATCATCTGACATAAAAAATTCCTCAAATATTTTTACTCTTTTTATATGCTTCAGTTATTCTTTCTTATTTGAATAATTTAAATTCGAAATATCACTATAAACGATTATGAGATTATTTGTTTAAATATTTATAGACTATGGTAAAATAGATTTTGAAAATCAATAAATAATATTTTAAATGGATTTTTTTTAAAAATTATTTCTCTTTAAATATTTTCCAAGCTAACTTAATATCTTCACCATTTATTATTTTATGTTTCCTATGTTTTACCATTTCTAATGCAATTTTCGAGATTTCAATACCAATCTTTTCTAAAATTTCCGCTAAAGTTTCAGCTGCACTCTCAGAAACTCGATCCACATCGGCTTTTCGAATTATTCTGTCAACTGGTGCAATTGGTAGAATCCTATCTTTTTTAACCATATCTAAATCACCCATTAAACAAATTATAATTAATTTTTAAAATTTTTTTTTAAATCATTATATCTTAAAGAACAATAATATTTAAAAATCAATTAATTTAAGTTTTCAATTTTTTGGGTTGTTTTCTTAAATTTTTTCAATCTTAGTATTAATAAACTTAAATTATAATAATGATTTTAAATAAATAATGAGATTATTCCATAAATTAAAATACCTATCGTTGTAGGAATAATTAAAATATATTGAATTGGAGGAATATAAAAAAATGCCCAAAAATATGATGGCCAGGTTATTTGGCCAATTGATGAAATTCCTATTGTTGCAAAAATATCTTGCGTATCAGCTATTATAATTGATGGCGGCACAAAAATTAAAAATAGGCCTATCATTAACCAAAAAGATAATTGGGCTGTAAATCCACTTAATCCTTTTTTCTCGGCTATGAAATTATTTGAAACTCCAATTCTTATGAATTTAAAATTATTGAAAAAATAATCAATAATTAATAATATACCAATAATGAAAATAGAAAAACTTAAAACAAAAAACAAAATTCCATTGGCTATCAAAGGCATTAATATGTATAAAATTATTCCTATAACAAAGATAATAATTAAATATTTCTTATTTTTTATTTTAATATCGTAAATTTCAAGTAATTCTAAAATTAATATTCCTACCAAATATAATGCAGATAATAAAAATGATAGACTCAAATTAGTTGGAAAGTTTTCTGTGCCCCAAAATAAATAATAAAATAGTCTTTGTGGAGCAAATGTCGGAGATATAAGTAAAAATAAAAGTAATCCAAGAAAAACACCTTTAAAGTACCAATTTTTTATATTGTCTACCTGAGTTAAAATAACTTTATCTTGATATTTAATGAATGATTTTATGCCTAAAATTATAAATAGAAATGATAAAATAATGAGAATTAAGAATAGATATGGATAATATTCAATTGGAAATAATAATATTAGAGCAGAAGCAAAAACTATTGAATAAATAAAACTCTTTATTTTACCATGATTTTTTCCATTAAATCCGGAGGAATTAAATTGAATTTGATGATTTAAAAGTATACCAATTGATATTCCAGAACAAAATATTAGTTTCGGAGAAAAATAAAACAATATACCACCAATAACAAATAAAATTAATGCATTTATAAGATTTACCTTATTACCAAATAATCTATCAAGATATTTCTTTAAATAAATACCAATGGTCAGTCCAATCATAAAAATAAGAAAATAAAATAAATTTAAAATAGTAGAATAGAAGCACATTCTAATTATTAATAAAAATTGTGTATCAACGCTAAAAAAAATTAATTTATTTAAAATGTCCATCTTAATTTCTTTAATATCTTCAATTTTTTTCTTAAATGAATAAAAATACCAAAATAAAACAAGTCCAGAAGCTACACTTATTAATGGAATTATACCGTAAATAATAAATGTAATCAATTCATTCATAGACCGATTATTCAATGAACTTCGATATTTCAGATAAATTTTTGAAAATTGGTCAGGTCTAAGAATGACAAAATCATCTCCTAATTGATTTACTACATTTTTGATTTTAGTAAATGAAAAATCCCACGCCCAATAGCCAATGAAAATAAATGTTGGACCATGTCGCACTAAATTTATAGATTGCAATTTACCTAAGATCTCATTTTCTCTCTCAACAAAAATTGATTGAAAAACAGGAATATTATTCGATAGATAATTTAGTTCGGCTGGAAAATCATGGTAATTTAAATATATTCCGGTAATATTTAAATTGTTAGAAGAATATGCATTGATAACATTACTTGAATATTTTAATTGATAACTTTCGTAGCCGTTTAATAGCCATACCTGGTGCATATCCGCCATAGTCATTGCATATTTTGATTGATTTAAAAACTGTGGGAATGCTGGGTTAAGGTCTACATAACAATAACCTGCACCTGATGGGCCAGCAATAAAATATTCATTATTTGTTGCATTTTGATAATAAAACTCAAGACTTGTAGGAAATATTTTAAACATGGCTGGCTCGAGAGTTATTCCAATAGGGACTGCACCTCTATTTGGATCGTTCCAATATTCTAATAGTTTATCTGAGCAATAATTCACGTTATCTCCATCACTAACTATAAAAGTAATATAGACTTTGTCTTCAATTTTGTAATCTGATAAATTAAATGCATTATATTTTTGTTTTAAAGAAACATTTTTTATTGAACTAAAAACTGTAAGATCTGGAATAGCAGCACATAATGAATATTTTCCCAATTTAGACAATATTTTTACTGATTCATATTCACCTAAAGGTCCCGCTGGATCTGTAAACCAGCCAAAAACTGGAATATTATTTGGGTATTGTGAAAGAATATATTTTAAAAGGTTGATTTCTTCAATTGAACCAAGCGGACCGCCCTGTAAATAAAAGGTAAACATTTTTGTTGCAACAATATAGTCTCTAAAATAGGGCTTAGTTGGATCAAGACTACAGACCATTTTTTTTGTTGCAAATTGATTAAAATTTTTCCAAGCCCAAGAATATAAATCGACATTTGAATAAAATTGCTCTCGTAAATCATATTTAATATTATGAATGCCAATTGTTGATAGATTACTTATTAAAGTATTATCAATCACTATACAATTATTTATTCCTGCAATAAAAGTAGCAACATTAACTGTCGCCAAAAAATTACGGTCATATATTACCAATCCTTCAATTGAATTGTTATATAAACTAATCACATCTAAAAATGTCCCATTAAGAATAGTGTAACTTACATTGTGTAATTTTTTTAATTGTTTTAACCAAAATAAATCTGATTCTCTATAAATTAAAAAAAGTGAAACATTTTTTCGGTTAACTAAACCTTGTAATGTTGTTAATAAAACTTGTATATTATAATTATTTGTTCTTACATCAAATACATTAAGATGTTTTGGTGATTTAAAATTAAAATATGTATTATTATAATATAAACTATCACCAGTTATGTTTGATGCTAAATTCCGATTATTCCAATTTTCATGAGAATAATCCGCTATTGAAATAGAAAGAAAAAATGGTAAAATAGTAGCAATTACCAGACCAAAAACAAAAATTATATAAAAAAGCACTTTTTGATAATTCATTTGAAGTATATTTCAACTAAAAATAAAAAAGTATTTTTCGATATTATTATTAATAGAAAAAAATATTTTTAGATATTAATAAAATAAGCTTTAATAAATTAATATGGGAAATTCAAAATGTCAGAAGAAAAAAAGAAAAATGATCAAAATATTCCACCAGAAGTAATGGAAAAATTACCACCAGAAATTAAAGCACAATTAGGCGTAGAAGAACCAAAAAAACAAACAACATTATTTGCTCCCGGGACAGATACAAGTAATATTTCAGAATCATTAGCCCGACTTCGTGAGGGTTTTGAAAAAATAGGGCTTACATTAATAGGAAGAATGGGCGAATTTACAACAACGTTAGAACGTGTTTCATTATCTGTTCAACGTATTGACAAGGTAGAATCAGCAGCCTCAGAAGTTTCTTATCTTTTGAAAAAAATGGAAAAAAAATTCGATGAATTCAATGTGACTTTTTCAAAAATAACGCAAACTACAGATCAACTGACATTCGCACTAAAAAAGATACAGGATGATATAGAAGAATTAAAGAAAAGACCTGTTTCACAAGTAGTAATGCAACCATCTGTAACTCCAGCTCCGACGTCTACTCCAGCTCCGGCACCAACTCCAGCTCCGGCACCAACTCCAGCTCCGGCACCAACCCCAGCTCCGGCACCAACCCCAGCTCCAACGCCTACTCCAGCTCCAACATCAACCCCAGCTCCGATGCCAACTCCAGCTCCAACACCAACCCCAGCTCCGATGCCTACTCCAGCTCCAATACCAACCCCAGCTCCAACACCTACTCCTGTCCAAGAAGATATCAGCGTCAATCAATCTCCTTCAACATCTGTGGGAGAAACAACGACCAAAATTGAAATTCCTCAAATTGAAGGTAGTCCAATATCTACCCCTGGAGTAGAGAAAATTGAAATACCTAATATTGAAGGTGGACCTATTACCCCCAATATGGGACAAAATATTGAAGTGCCACCAATTGAAGGGGCTCCAATAACAGAAAAAGAAGAAACTCAAGTATTTCAAGCTGATGCAAGTCCTGAAATATTAGTAGAAATGACATTTGAATCTTTAGGCGAACAATTACAAACTAATGTCCCCTATTTTAAAGTAGCAGAAATCTTAGATACTGCTCGTGATACATTACAAAAAACAATAGGGTGGGATCCAGTAATTTATACAATTGGTAAAGAAGCTCGAAATTTAAGACGAAAAGAAGGAAATATTGATCAACAGACAATTAATTATTTATTACAAAAGTTTAATGAATGGAAAAATAAGCTTAAGGAGAAAAAATAATTGCACTAAATCAATTTTTTATTTCAATTCTATAATATTCCATTTGAATATCTTTTAATGAATTTTCTGCTTTAATTGAACTTATTTTTTCTTCTTTTTCCGTGATAATTTTTCTTAAAGTACTTATTAAAATTTCTTGTTCCTTAATCTTATTTTCTAGATCTGAGTCAACTTCTTTATTTGATTGATTTGCAAATTTATATTCTAATTCAGCAATTTCAACTTCTTTTTTCTTTAAATCAAGGGTTAATTTATTGATAGAATCTTTTTGACTCTCGATTATAAGGTCTTTTTTTTGAAGTTGCTCCTTTAATTTTTCAAGTTCTTTTTGGGTTTTCAAATCGACAGTTTTTTCAGCTTGTTCACGACTTTTTAATTCATCTTTTAAGTTTTTTACTTGGATTTCTTTTTCTGAGATTTCGTTTTCATATGTTTCAATTTTTTTTTCTTGGGATTTAACCAATTTTTTCAGTTCAAGAATTTCATTATTTAAATTATTAATTTCTTGCATAGCATGTTCTTGATGTTTCATCTGTCTCTTGGACAGTTCCTTAAATTCAGCGGAACCTGACCGAGAAGCGGTCTTTAAATCTGATATTTCTCGTGCTTGGTCTTTTATTTTATTTTTTAATTCCAATTCTTTTATTTTTGCTTGTTTCTTAACTTCTATTAATTCATTTTCTAAATTTTGAATTTCTAGTTTTAATTTTCTTATTTCTCTATTTTGTTTATTGATTAATCTTTCTTGAGATTCAACCGTTTCTTGTAATTGTGGCATAAAATTCGTCCTCGATTTAAAAATATATTATTAAGATTTTAAATTAATTGTATAATAATAAATTGTTTTGTTTTTTAATTGATTGATTAATTCTGATCGGACTTTTAATTCGCGTTCATGGACAAGAATTTTTCCTACTAATTCTTCAATTTTTTTATTTAATTCATTAATTTTTTGAGAATTTTTTTCATTTTCGATTAATTTTTTTTCATATTCTTTTATTAAAATTTGATTTTCTTTTAATTGCTGTTGGAGTTCTTCAGTTTTAGAAACAATATCTGTTAATTCTTCTTTATATTTTTTAATTTGTGATTCATTTGATTCAATTGTTTTTGAAAGTTCATTAATTTTCTTTTCTTTATTGTCTAACTCGTTTTTTAATGATTGAAATTCATCAATTTCATTTGATTGCTCTTTAATTTTTGTTTCCAAATTAGATATTAATTTTGATTTTTCATCAATAATTTCTTTAAGTTTATCATTTTCTTGTTGTAATTCATCAATTTTATTAATTTCAAGTTGATTTTTTTCAATAGTTTTTTTGAAATCCTCATTTTCTTGAATTAAAGAGCTAATTTTTTTATTTAATTCATCAATTTCATCTTCTAGTGTATTAATAAACCCATCCTTTTCGATTAAAGACGATTTTAAGCTCTCGTATTCAAGTTGGTCAATTTTAATTTGACCTTGAATTTTTTGGTTTTCATCTTTAAGAGTTTGAATTTCAGTATTGAGTTTATCAATAATTTCATCTTTTTTACTAGCATCAGCCAGTTCCAAATCCTTTTTTTCCAACATATCTTGTAGTTTTTGTTTTTCTATCTTAAGTTCTTTAATTTTTTGGGTAAGATTATCATAATCATTAATTTTTTCTTTAAGTGATTTTATTTCTTCATTTTTTTCATTTATTGTTTTATTTAAATTGGACAATTTCTCTTCAAAAGATTCAATTTTTAACTTTTCTAAATTTTGAGTTTCTTTTTCCTGGTTCAATTCTGCAATCTCTTTCTTCAATTTAGAGATTTGTTCTTGGTATTTATTTTCCATTTCGGAATAATCTTTATTTAATTTATCAATTTCAGAATCTCTTTTTTCAAGTTCATTTTTTAGTTCTTGATATGTTGAGTCCATAGAGCTCAAAGCTTGAGGTATTTTTTCAATCAATCTTTCTCCAAGTAGTCTATTTTGTTCATTAATTTTTTTCTTTAGGGTATTTAATTCATTTGAATGTTCTATTCTCAAGGATTCTATCATATTTTCATAATTTGATTTGATTTGCTCTATTTCATTATTTAATGATGTTATTTTATTTTCATATTCAGATTTAATTTTGGCTATATTACTATTTAATTGCTCAATCTTATTTGAATAGTCTGATATTTTTTTATCATATTCATTAATTTTTTCATTTTGGACTAGATTTTTATTTCTTAATTCTGAAA
>Ga0190360_1001428_pt1 | contig 12342 bp, 7 predicted proteins | sample 48721834_MG_FD_161271 | JGI IMG/M metagenome (GOLD analysis project Ga0190360, IMG submission 161271) | Hydrothermal vent microbial mat bacterial communities from Southern Trench, Guaymas Basin, Mexico - 4872-18-3-4_MG | ecosystem: Environmental > Aquatic > Marine > Hydrothermal vents > Microbial... | reverse complement strand
TAACCTAGACAGGAATGATTATCCGAAAGCTACTGCCTTTACCTGGCGTACTTTCTACTTCAATGTTCCCTCCCATTTTATTCAAGAGTTCATAGCTAAGTGTGAGACCCAGTCCTATCCCTTTTCGGGGACCCTTGGTGGTGAAAAACGGCTCAAAAATCTTCTCTATTACATCTTCAGGTATGCCAATGCCGTTATCTTCAATTTCCACGTGGACATGGGAATTATTAACCGCTTTAGCCCTTATCCATATGGTAGCACCACTTTTTCCTTCTACTGCATCAATTGCATTGCTTATCACATTTAAGAGAGCTTGCCGAAGGGCACTGAAATCTGCCTTTACAGAGGGTAAATATTCGTCGATTTCCCTGACAAGCCTTATTTTGAGCTTTTCGAAATTTACTAAACCTAACAAGTCATCCAATAATTCTTTCAAGTCGATTTCTTTAATTTCAAAACCATCTCTTCTAGTAAGATCAAGTAAGTTCTTGATAATCTTCTTGCACCGAAATGCTTGCTGCTGAATCACTTCTAAGTATTCCCGAATTTCTTCCAGTCGCCCTCCGTTTGAAGAAGTGTTATCAAATAGCTGGAGAAATTCCACAGCCAATTCACTATGGGCCGCAATAGTGGCAAGAGGATTATTCAACTCGTGAGCAATCCCTGTTGCAAGCCTACCAATAGCTGACATCTTTGCTTCATGAATAAGTTGCCGTTTAGTTCTTACCCTATCGGTGGTTTCCTCTATGATGCACAGGAGTCCTTCAACTTCACCACTTTTTGCTTTCAAAGGTACACCTTTAAAGTCAATGAATATCTTCTTGTCGCCTCTGTAAGTTATGAAGGGAAAGTCACAAAGCTCAAAACGCTCTCCTTGGAGTCCTTTTTTGATCCATTTTGCCAAGCCACAGTCAATAGTATACTGATTCTTGAGCCAATTAAAGCCCAGTAATTTCTCTTTTACCTTAGGGCCCAGCCCCGAGATAGCAGCAAGTGCAGGATTTACGCTGGTAAATCTTCCTTCTTTGTCAATCGTGAAGATGGCGATGGGAGCATTATCTATGATGACTCTATTGAAGTCATTAAGGCGGCGAAGTTCTTCCTCTGCCTTCTTCCGTGTACTTATATCTTGCGCCATTTCTATGACGAACGAAAAATCTTTTGTACGACCACGCCTCAACGGCGTCGCGGTCAGAAGATAATGCCTCGTTTCACCTTCATACTGTATGGTAGTCTCTAGACGCTCTGTCCTTCCCGTTTCAAAGACTCTTAGCACAGGGCAGCCATCGCAGGGTTGTTCCCTACCTAGTATCTCTTTATAGCAGTGACGTCCTTTAAGTTGGGAGAAATCGGTTTTATGTAGCCAGCGGAAAGCCCTGATGTTGACCCATTGAATCTGCAGCTCTCTATTAAGCACATATATCCCTACCGCCAACGAGTCAATTATTGAACGTAAAATGTCCGCTCCTATGTCTATACTAAAATTATCGAACACTTGTCCTTTTTAATCGCCGAAATCTATAATCATAGTATATAGCGATTCACGCCCAATTGCCAGCCTGCTCAGTTACTTTGAGGACACAAGAGTTCACAATCACACAAGCCCCCGTGACACGTCTCGCTACCTCCAAGGCGCGGCCCCGGTTTCCAGTCTCATGACGCTAGACATTCGCGACCTTCATAGACACAACGAGCTGACTCGCCTTCTTACCCCCCTCAGAGCAAGTAGCAGAGACCGAGGGCCTCTGATCTTTTGGGTCGTGTGTTAGCCGATTAGCTCCTCTTCACAACACTAGAACTGTCCTTCGCCGATTGATCATCCATAGCCATCGCACTTAGCTTGATTGCTCGGCCATTTGCCTTATAGCCTTCCACGCCAGGCTCCACAAAATTATAGCCGAAACTATACCGCACACTCCCGCTATCTTTTGGAAAGTTCTAGCTCCTGCCAGGGGAAGGTTAGCCAATCCCAAGAAAAGCAATAGCGCAATGAGAAAGATAAAAGCCCATACTAATCCAGCCAAACGCATCTTTATCGCAGGTAATGTTAACATAATCACTGGTGCAATCAGAACTAAACAGAAGAGAGATCCACTTAAGGGATGAAAAAGTTTTAAACTAGCTCCTTGAGTTACGAGCAAGAAATATCCTATGAGCCAAGCTCCAAAGGTTGCTACTATCGAAGCCATATAGGTCTCTCCTCGTGCGAAGCACCACATCCCACCCACAAATTCTGCAATGGCACCAACGACAATAGCGTAAACAGCAGCTCCTATTAACTCGGGATAGGACAGTAGTTGTTGTACTCCTAAAACCCCAACAGAAAATCCAAATCCTAATAAGGTAAAAATTGCTGGATTCCCAAGTATCATTGTTTAGCACCTCCTTCTTGCTGTAATAGTTTGATATTTCTTAAAGGCTGCACCCATTTAGAAATGGTGAGCCTTAGATTGCACCTTAAACAACGCGCCGCCTCATTGACAGCTGCATCTTCTGTGAAGCCAAGCTCAATTTGTTCAAATGTTCTCAGACGCCGTTCCAAAGGAAGCGATGGCATGGGATGTCTGTTCGCCGAGAAACCACCAGTTCTGACTATCAGCGGCGATAGTTCTTCTAGAGGGGCAAGTACTTCCGTAACGTCTCCCGTGCCACCAAGGTATATGTCGATTGCGCTTGCCACTTGCCGTCCCATCGCTATGGCCTCTGTTACCGTCCGAGGACCTGTAACTACGTCTCCTGCTGCAAAAACTCCTTTCCGAGGGGTCATGAGCGTTTCGAGGTCTACCTTCAGCGTTCCATCCGTGTTCGTGGGCAAGGCCAGATTGGCAGGGAGCTGTGGTATTTGGCCAATAGCTGTGATGACCATATCAGCCTCGAAAGCAAACTCAGTCCCTGGGATGGGTTCGGGGCTTCTACGACCACTAGAATCTCGTCTTCCCAACCTTGTCCGAATGCATTCAAGCTCCAAGCTCCCATTTTTAGAACTGATCCTTAAAGGAGCTACGCGGAACATTAGTCGGACGCCCTCTTCTTTGGCTTCGGATACCTCATGGGCATTTGCTGGCATTTCAGCTTCAGAACGCCGGTACAGGATGAGCACCTCTTTTGCGCCCAACCGCACTAACACTCTGGCTACATCAACAGCAACATTACCTCCCCCGACGACAATTACTTTTTTCCCCACCTCAATAGTCTCTCCAAGGTTCACCTTCCGTAGGACGGACAAGGCTCCGGTTACTCGCGGATCGTCCTCGCCCTCAACGTCCAAATGGCGCTCACCATGAGCTCCCAATGCAAGTAAGACCGCATCAAATCCTTGGGAAAACAGATCTTCAACTGATTCGACACGATGATTCGTTTCTATTTCTACACCCAATCTTAGTACGCGATCGATTTCAGTCCTTAAAATTTCTTTAGGCAAACGAAATCGTGGGATCCCAACAAAGGGCATACCACCCGGTTCAGGAAGGGCTTCAAATATGGTGACGCAGTGCCCTTTCTTGGCCAGATAATAGGCAGCCGTCAAACCGGCGGGCCCTGACCCAACTATTGCTACTTGCTTCCCTGACAGCTTCCCAGGGGGCTTCTCATCCACATTAGGAACATGTTCTGCAATGAACCTTTTCAAATTTCTAATAGCAACGGGCTGGTCTATCTCTGCTCTCCGGCAAACCGCTTCACACGGATGAAAACAGACAGTTCCACAAAGTAAGGGAAACGGGAGTCTTTCTCGCACTACAGCCAGAGCTTCTGCAAATTGCTTTCTCGAAATGTAGTAGATGTACCGCGGGACATCGATCCCCAAAGGACATGCGTTAGAACAGGGGACGATATAGGCTTCTCTCTCTTCTCTCTTAGCAAGCGGGCGCCATTTCTCTTTCTTGTCTACCAGAGCCCCTGTCGGGCAGATTTCTACACAGGCCAAGCAGAACATGCAGCCCGATTTTTCAAAAGTGGGGCCCTTAGTTCCAACTTCTACCTTACCATCTTTTACGACAAATCCTAAGGCCCCCACCCCTCTGACGTCTTTACAAAAGCGCACACACCTGAGGCATCCAATGCACAGGTCGGGATCAAATTCAAAAAACGGATTGTCGCTAATCGGGGCACATCCTGTAGTAGTGGTAGGGATAGTTATCCCTGTCATTCCAATATAATCTGCAAGTTTAAGCAGCTCGCAATTAGCGTAGACAGGACATGCAACACAACGCTTGGTGACGGTAGCACTGCGTATACAAACTCCAAAGGGTGGACATCGCGGAACACGATCGCAGGTGATGCAGATATTCGGATGCCTTCCTAGGATATGTTGGAGCCTTTCCTTTCGACGTTTCTGTATTCGCGGGGTGTCTGTATGGACTATCATACCCTCCACAACTTCCGTATCGCATGCCGTGACCAATTCATCCTGTCCTTCAACTTCAATCAAGCAAAGTTCACACCTGAACGAATCCAAAGCCCCGCTTGTGAGTTCATTCTCAACACGGACTTCACCCTGATAGATAAAATCTTCAGGCTCGAGCCTTGATTTTGACAGAGGTCCAAGGTCAGGATGTGCACATAGGGCTGGGATATAGATACCAGCTCTGTGTGCCGCTTCCAACACGGTCAATCCATCTTCAACTTGCAGTACCACTCCGTTGATGGTTATGTGAACCATCTCTTGTAAACCAGTTTTGCTATTGGTTGAAAATTGTTAAGTTGAAGGAATACTTATACCAACTACCTGATGTTTTTGCTCAACAATGCTCACTGCGTTTGCTGGACAGATGGCTTGACAAAGACCACAGCCGATGCAATAACGCGAATCTATTACTATGCGCAGAGGTTCTCTTTCTAACTTCCTGGCGTTGCAAATACTGCGGGCACATCTCCCACATCTAGTGCATAATCTATCATCAACTGTTGCGATAAAATCTTCAAGTCTCCAATCTATCTCTTCAAGTGGCTTAATAAACTTTATTCCCAAGCCAATGAACTCATCTACAGTTTTATAGCCCTGCTTATCCATATAGTCCGTAAGGAACGATATCGTATCTTTAATCAAGTCCATTCCTCGCCAAAGTAGGCCGGATGAGAACTCACAAATCCGAGCACCTAACATCATTGCTTCCACCACATGTTCAGGCTCAACTAATCCGCCAATACCTGCCAGCTCTATACCAGGAACAAAAACGGAAATGGCGGCTAAATTTCTGTAAAGCAGAAATCTGTCCCACGGCCCTAAAGCCGCACAAATCGGGTTTGCCGTTAGTCCCGGCCACTTGCCCTGCCCATTCTTGTAGATGTCTGGCGGAGCACAAGTTATAGGTGCATTTATACCGGAAATGAATTTGGCTCCGGCCTTCTTGACCCCCTCCGCCAAACCCACAACCCGTGGGAAGCCTGTTTCAGGGGTGAATTTCACCCCTACTGGAATATTCACTGCTTTTACCACCTCTTCGACGACGGGCAACAAAAGCGCCGGAGAATCGCCAAGAAGACACCCAGCGGCTTCGCTCATTTCGCCGGTACTGTAGGCCTGCACGGCCTTAGCAGTGGCCGCGGGTAGAGGACACGAGACGTTCATCTCTATTAGATCAGCACCGGCATCCTCAGCTCTCTTGCAATGTTCCGCCCATCCTTTAGGATCGGCGCCCGGACCGATCATGTTGGCAATAACAATCACATCATCCGGCAATTTTTCTCGGAGCGTCTCAATCAGAGTCAAGCCTGGTCTAAGGCGGCACATAATTCTGTGAGCGTCTGTAGCTACAAGTAGCCCCTCCATCCGGAAAGGCTCACGAGAGTATATATTCATGAATTTCCAGGCAGGAGGAGCGTCCTGTGGGTGTTCTTCTTCAGGACAAATAAAAGGAGTGTGCACAAAGCCGGCTCCCATTTCCACGTACCGCATCAAGTGATCCGCTTCCGCCATGGGATCCATTAACCCCCCATTGAAAACCGCATGGGAGGCAACTCCTATGGGACTTCTGAGCTTTTTGCCGACGAAAGTAACTTCTAAATTGGCCATCCTCGTCCCTCCTTGCTGTTTATTGTTTCTCAGTTAACTTGTAGTTCTGAAACTAAACAACTCCTTTCCTCTCGTAGCCCTTCCAGTACCTTTCCCTCAATTCTCTTTTCAGTATCTTCCCTACCGGACTCAATGGAAGTTCATCGAGCTTAAGAAATTCCACCGATTTTGGGCACTTATAAGAGGCCAGTCTAGCTTTGACGAAAGAAATCATTTCTTCTTCAGTCGCCTTCGCTCCTTCCTTCAGAACGATCACCGCATGGACTCTTTCGCCCCACTCTGGGTCTGGAACGCCTATAACAACCGCGTGCAACACAGCAGGATGAGCATGCAGGACGTCCTCCACTTCTCGTGGATAAATATTTGCTCCTCCGCTTAGTATCATGTCCTTTTTTCTGTCAACGATGTATATGTAGCCGTCTTCGTCAACACGTGCTAAGTCTCCTGAGTACCAAACGCCATCTTTGAGTTCTTCATTTTCTGGTTTGTTCCAATATCCTTTGCCAACGGAATCTCCTATCACCACCACCTCGCCCGGTTGGTCGCTTCCCGCTTTGATTTCATTTCCTTCGTCATCGATGACCTTTACCTCCATGCCTATCATCGCTTTGCCGACTGAAGTGAGTCTCTTTGATGTTGGTCCTTCGAGCGAAACCTCTTCGGGCTGCAGCTGGCACCCGGTGACAGCAGTTTCTGTGGTACCATAAGTGAAGACAAATTTAAGGTTTCCATTAAAAAGTACTTCAGAAGCTTCTCTGACAAGAGCTTCAGATATCGGTGCGCCAGAAGTAACAACATGTTCAATGCTGCTCAAATTATATTTTTTGACGTCCGGAAACTTCACCAATCTGCTCGTCATGGTTGGAACGAACATTGAGTAGCTTATTTTGTCGTCTTGAATAATCTGCAGAACTTTTTCTGGGTTGAATTCACTCATCACAATCGTATATCCCCTTGCCACTGAGAACGTCATAAAGGCAAGAGCACCGGTGAAAAACGGAGCCAGTACACATAAGAACTTATGTCGTGGATACAATCTCCATTCCTGAGTGCAAATTAGAGCAGAGGTAACCCAATTCCTGTGTGTCATCATGGCTCCTTTCGGTCTTCCTGTGGTGCCGCTAGTATATAAGAGCATGGCTAAATCTTCTTCTTCCACTTTAACAATTGGCTCATTCGAAATGCCATCCTCTATGAGCTTATCGTAATCATAAGGATAAGGGTGATCTTTCCCAATTCCAATGAAGTACTTAGTATGCTCTAATTGACTTTCTATAGATTCGATGGCTTCTATTCTGTCAGCGTCCACTACTAAAGCTTTGACGGCAGAATCATTAATCAGGTACGTCAATTCATCCCCTTTATATGCAGTGTTCAAGGGAACAAGAGTGACTCCAATCTTAGCAACTGCTTGATATATTGTGAAATATTGACTACGAGTGTCAGAATATACGCCAAGTCTATCGCCGGGTTTTAAGCCTATTGCCAAGAAGCTGTTGGCCAATTTGTTCACCAAGGCGTTAAACTGACTCCAGGTATATGTAGCACCATAGCTAGTATACTTCCCAAAGTAGTCCACTACTCCCACCTTTTCAGGATAAATGGTTGACACCCGTCTGAGAAAATCGCCTATCACTCTCATCGCCTTCCTCCTCTACCCTGTGCTTTATGTGAAGCCTCTTCTCGTTAGGAAAAGCTAACCTCTTTCTCTTTGAGCCCTCATTTCCTCGCGCAGTGAACGCGTTTTCTTGAAATCGATCTCAAAAGACTCGGGATCTATGACGACGCCATAATCTTTTCTGGCGCTTTCTAGAGAAACCAGGCCATCCCTTACATCTTTTCTCACTGCCTCAATATCCCTTTCTAAAGGGTCTCCTACACCGCATCCACCCTGAACATAGTCGATAACCCTGTCCCCGCTACGGAGGATGAAGAACTTCTTTTCACGAACGCTTTCGTTTGTCTCTTCTCTCCCGTCAGCAAACACGAGCTTTTTCTCATTGGGCTTGGGTGCTTTTCCGCCCCTTATGGTCGGCGAAGGGATATATCCGTGAGGTTCAGCTGCGTAATTCAAGTACATGGGCTCTGGATCGCAGTCTGCTACCCACTCGTTGTGCATTCCAAGCCCCCCCCTCCATTTGCCGGGCGCACCAGAATCCATTGCCCATTCCCATCTTTCCCAAATTATGGGGTACAGTCCTTCAGCAACCTCTATTTCGGGGAAGAACAACGTCCCGCTGCAAATCACAGGGCCACCGCTTGACCAACCATCTACGCCCCATATTGCGCCAGCTCCACAGGTGCATGCTTGAAAGTCGGGGGTGCCATACCCTTCCCCTCTGCGGGGGTCGACGCCGCTGAAGACCCAGTAAGGAATTGATCCCCATCCTGCCGGAACCTCTTCCGGTATAACTTCTGCAAGCGCTGTCCAAACTGCTTCGATTATTTGCTTCGCAACAAAGTTGGTGCAATTTCCGTGTGTTGCAGGATAGGTGGCATGCACAATGGTACCCGGCTTCGTGACGATCTTGACTGGCCTATAACATCCTCCGCAGCGATATTTAATCTTCTTGCCTATAGATTGCATTAGAGCCTGATAGACAGAACTATAAGTGTTCGCTATCGGACTGTTAACGTATTCTTTACTCATAGGTCCGCTCTCGCTAAGGTCCACTATCATATCACTACCTTTGATGGTGATCTTGCACCGAATAGGAGGAGCGTTAAACATCCCAACAATCTCGCTAGCGTAAGTGCCGTCAGGAATTTTACTTATTTCCGCCCGCATTAGGTACTCACCATAAGACAGTAGGTCTTCGAGAAAAGTAAGAAAGGTTTCTTTGCCATACATATCTACAAGCGAACACAAGCGTGAACCTCCAACCCTGGCTGCTCCTACCATTGAGAGCAGATCACTGTGCTGGATGTCAGGGATTCGTACGTTGGTCATCAGCAAATTGACCACATCCTTAATTTCTTTTCCATCCCTAAAGATCCTAAGAGGAGGAATACGTAAACCCTCAGCGTAAATATCGATTGCATTTGGGTTGTATCCACCGGGAACCCCCCCGCCTGTATCCTGCTGATGAGCCTTATTGGCTATCCAGAGAAGCTGTTCACCTTTATAAAAAACGGGATACACGATGCACCAGTCTGCCATTTGATTACCGGCCTCTAAGGTGTAAGGGTCATTGACTATGAAAACATCGCCTTCCTGGATGTCGTCCTTGAAATATTCAGCCACGGCTTTCACTGCAAAGGGCGTAGCGCCGATAAGAACGGGGATATATTCCGCTAGAGCAACTAACTCGGCGTCTAATGTAAGTATACCCGTCGAGAAATCGTGCGCCGAGAAATATATAGGAGCTCTTGCTGTCCGTTCCATGTTTGCTCCCATTTCCCGAGCAATGGTGAACACCGCAGATGTGAGGACCGAAAAATCAGCAGGGTTTATTCTTATCTTGTAACTGTCCATTTCTGCCCTCCTTTATTTTGTTCAATGTTGTTATTCGCTCAATATTTCCATGAGAAAGTGCCCATATGGAGTAACTTCTATTTTGGCCCCAGGTGGAACTACTATAGTCGTTACCTTCTGTTCAATAATTGCTGGACCTTCCACTATGTTACCGACTTCCATAGAATCACCATCGTAAATAGGGGTATCTATGCTTTTTAAATCTCCATCAACTTCAAAGAAAGCTTTACGACTATACACTTTTTTATGTCTGCTTGCGTCCTTGCTCACAAAAGGCAAGGGTTCTTGAGGTGGCGTCACAACTTTCCCATAAGCGGCTAATCTCAGGTTTATTATTTCTATATCCGTCACGTCTCGATAGGAATACAGTTGCTCGTGTCTTCTATGAAACTCTTCTACTGCTTGGTTCATTATTTGTTGATCGACTTCTACAACGTCCGGCAACGCAATTTCTAGCTCATGGTATTGTCCTTTGTACCTCATGTCCATTGACTTGACATAATATCTACTTTCCAAGGGAATGCCTTCTCTCTCCAGATAACTGTCTCCTATTTCTTTCAACTCCCGGTATACCCTGTTGATCATTTGTAGATCCAAAGCACTTACTCTTGTGACAACTGACCTGACAAGATCGTGTCTCAAGTCAGAAATAACACCTCCCAATGCACAAAAGATCGAAGACTCTTTTGGAACGAGGATTTGCCTAATTCCTAAGAGCTTGGCCAGACTTGCCGCATGCACCGGTCCTGCTCCACCTGCGACCACCAGAGTGTACCTCCTGGGGTCCTCCCCACGTTGGACAGAAACTACTGATATAGCGTCGGTCATGCTGTGATCAGCTATCTTCCTTATTGCCCACGCCGCTTGCATTACATCCATCTTCAGGGGCTCGGCCACTTTATTCCTTATGGCCTCCTGGGCAAGCTCAGGATACAAAGGTATCTCGCCGCCTAAGAAGTAGTCTGGGTTGAGGTACCCCAGAACCAGATCAGCATCCGTGACGGTAGGGTCAGTTCCTCCTTTCCCATAACAGGCGGGACCTGGATCGGCCCCTGCACTTTGCGGCCCCACGTGTAACACGCCGAACGAATCAACATAGGCTACGCTTCCCCCACCAGCACCGATCGTATGGATGTCCACCATGGGAAGTCTCATGTGATACACTCCGCCAACTGCGCTCTCAAAGGTCATCATAGGTTTACCGTCTTTTATCAGGCAGACATCGAAGCTGGTCCCCCCCATGTCGATCGTAATTACATTCTTCAATCCCAAAGGCGTCCCTACGTATGCTGCTGCAGCAGGTGCACAGGCGGGACCGGAAAGTATCGTTCTTACGGCCTGATTAATGGCAATCTCTGGAGAAATCACTCCTGCGTTCGATTGAGTTATAAGGAGTTCCCCTTTGAATCCAGCTTCACGCAAGGAGTCGACAAGATGCTTGATGTATTTCGACAAATTAGGCCCGACATAGGCATTAAGTACAGTAGTGCTCATACGCCAATACTCGCGTACTTCCGGTTGAATCTCGAAAGAGCCGCATACATAAACACCAGGTAATTTCTCTCTGCAGATCTGAACGGCACGTCTCTCGTGAGAAGGATTCTTAAAAGACCATAAGAAACATACAGCTACTGCTTCTACACCTTCTTTCTTGAAAAAGTCGCATGCTTTCACCACTTCTTCTTCATTTAACGGAATCCTTTCTTCGCCATTCCAAATAATACGTTCCTGAATAGGAATCCTCAGATATCGTGGAGACAGTGGTTCCGGTTGAGGGATTGTGAAATCGTAAGGATTCTCTCTTATTCCACATCGTATCCCCAAAATGTCTCTAAAGCCCTTTGTGCACAACATGCCCACCTTGGCTCCCGTCCACGTAAGCACTGTGTTTGTACTGACTGTAGTGCCGTGACAAATTCGAATCAGATTAGCCATGAACTTTTCAAAATTACCTTCGAGCTGATCAGCAAGTTTCTTCAGTCCATCCATAACCGCTATTGACGGATCCGAGGGGGTTGACGGTGTTTTAACAACCGTGGGCTTGCCAGTTTCGTCAATACACACTAAGTCAGTAAATGTTCCACCTATGTCGACTCCAACCACGTACTTCATAATCTTCTCCCCCTTGGAATTTTTGTTAGCTGCCTTACCCCTTAAACTGCTTTTGAGACCCGCCAAATAGGGCAAGAATAAGGTACCGGCGTATTTAGCAAGAGAGGTGCCAGACTATGCAACGCTGAAACCCTGTTTGAGCGCTATTTCTCATTCCATCCCCATCCAGTGGAGTGTGCGCAAGCGCACACGTGTGACACGGATGAACCAGCCTTGAAAAATCGTGCTGCGCTACCAAATAAATCCGCCGAAAGTATTCGACAAATAGGCGGCTGTCGCTTGAAAGGTACAAAAATGACCCTAATGGGCTTGTTGAGCACAGCCTTTTTGGTCTTTTGTTTCCAGTTTGATGCCTACAGATGGCCATTCGCAAATTCGCAATCGGAATGGTTATTGCTCTGACGCGCATGAGGCAATCACCAACCTTAGGAAAGTGCTATGCAGGCTTTTAAGGTGCTCGGGAAGAGGATTTCAAGGACCGACTCCTTGGCCAAGGTGACGGGGGAGGCCCTCTACACGGCGGACCTGAAGCTCCCGAAGATGCTCGTGGCCAAGGTCCTGAGGAGTCCCCTGCCCCATGCCCGGATACTGCACATCGATACGAGCCGTGCCCTCCGGGTCCCTGGGGTCAAGGCGGTGGTCACGGGATTTGACGGCCACGGGGTAAAGTGGGGGGTCTTCCGCTACACCCAGGACCACATGATGCTCCCCACTGACAAGGTCCGCTATGTAGGGGAGGACG
>Ga0190360_1001427_pt1 | contig 12343 bp, 8 predicted proteins | sample 48721834_MG_FD_161271 | JGI IMG/M metagenome (GOLD analysis project Ga0190360, IMG submission 161271) | Hydrothermal vent microbial mat bacterial communities from Southern Trench, Guaymas Basin, Mexico - 4872-18-3-4_MG | ecosystem: Environmental > Aquatic > Marine > Hydrothermal vents > Microbial... | reverse complement strand
CCGGGGTTCCCCTGTGGCGGGCCAAGGTGGGTGAAATTAATGTCGCTCAGGAAATGGTTAAGCGGGAAGCCTGGATCGGGGGAGAGGGTAACGGTGGAGTCATGGTGGCCGATGTTCACCGCTGTCGGGACAGTTTCACCGGAGCGGTGCTTCTTTTAGAGTATCTGGCTTTTAGCGGTGAAAAATTATCCACTTTGAAAAACAGACTCCCTGCTTATGTTATGCTCAAGGATAAGGTACCCACCACCATAAAAGAGAGCCGGGTGATTCTCCGCCGGGTGGAGCAGGCTTTTCCCGGAGGTCGATTGGATTTAACCGATGGAGTAAGGATGGAATTTGCCGATTTCTGGTTCCATGTCCGTCCCTCCAATACCGAGCCGGTCCTGCGCCTGCTGGTGGAGGCCAGGGATGCTGGCCTGGCTAAGGAAGTTTTAGCCAAGATTAAGGAGATCCTCTAAATGGAAGTAATTATTTTTGAGACTCCGGAGAAGGTGTTTGACGAGACGGCGGCCAGAATTATTAATCTTATCCAGAAAAAAAGAAATGCAGTGCTCGGTTTGGCCACCGGGCGCACCATGGAGGGGGTCTATCAGCGGCTGGTGGCCGCCTATCAGGCGGGGAAGGTGGATTTTTCCGATGTGACTACTTTTAACCTGGATGAGTATCTGGGCCTGGACCCCGCCGACCCTCGCTCGTTTAGAGCCTATATGGAGCGGCATCTCTTCTCCCGGGTTAATCTTAATCCAGAGCGGACTTTTATTCCCCGTTCCCGCCCGGAAGATGTGGCGGCCGAGTGCCGGCGCTATGAAGCCCTGATTAAAGAAAAAGGCGGGATTGACTTACAGTTGCTGGGTATCGGGCGGGACGGACACATTGGTTTTAATGAACCCTCTTCTTCTCTGGCGGCCCGGACAAGAATTAAAACCCTGACCGATGAGACGCTCCTGGATAATTTCGGCACTCTGGAAGCGCCCCGCTTCGCCATCACCCTGGGCATCGGGACGATTCTCGAAGCCCGGGAAATTATTCTGCTGGCTTTCGGTGAAAAGAAGGCCGAGGCCATCGCCTGGATGGTTGAAGGGCCGGTGAGTGCTTCCTGTCCGGCCTCAGCCCTCCAGCTTCATCCTGTGGTGCGGGTGATTATTGATGAAGCCGCCGCCAGTCGCCTTCAGCGCAAGGATTACTATCTTTGGGTCTGGCGCCACAAAAAGCAGGCGGAGGAACTGTCCTTTACTCTGGCCAGTTCTCAGCCAGGAGATAAGCCAGAAGACCCATAGCCAGGGCTCCCAATTCCAACTCCCGGGGGTTGACTGAGTCGATGGTGTCCAGGGCAGAGTGGTGGACATCAAAGTAACGTTGACAGTCGGGAATAAGACCGGCCAGGATAGTGCCTTGAGCACCAAGGGGAGCAATATCGACACCGCCGCCTCCCTTTTTAAAGCCGATGAGACCCATTTTTTGAAAAAGAGGTTCCCATGATTTGACCAGGTCCCAGAGAGCCGGAGTGGCCCGCAGGCCGATATAGAGAGGCCGGAAACCTCCCCGGTCTGATTCCAGAGCCAGGAGATGTTTTTCCTGCCGGCGGTTGGGATGGCGGACGTAGTCGCGGCCGCCGCTGCCGCCGAATTCCTCATTCATAAAAAGGACCGCCCGGATGGTTCGCCTGGGGCGCAAACCAAGGGCTTTGATGAGCCGCAGAGCTTCCACGGCTTGAACACAGCCGGCGCCGTCATCGTGGGCTCCCTGCGCCAAATCCCAGCTATCCAGGTGTCCACCCAGCAGGATGATTTCCGCGGGTTTTTCAGTGCCGGTTATTTGGCCGATGACGTTATAAGAGGTGGTGGGCGGGAGATTGCGGCAGTTGGTCCAGAGATAGACCCGGAGCTGTGGGTCTGATTTTAAAGCCCGGCTGAGAAAATCAGCACTCTTGGTGCTGAGGCAGAGTCCAGGAATGCGGGGAACATTTTCTTGGTAACGCATCATGCCGGTGTGGGGGAAGTCATCATTGGCGGTGGTCGGAGAGCGGACCAGAGCCGCCACAGCGCCCACCCGGGCCGCCGCACTGGCTCCGAGGGAGCGGAAGCGGGCTACCTGGCCGTAGGCGCGGAAGGTATCCAGGAGAGTAGGGTCCATGGATTGATTGAAGAAAACGATTTTTCCCCGGGCCTCAGCGGCTTTATTTTTTAATTCTACAAAAGAGTGAACCTCGAGAACTTGGGCGGAGATTCCCTGAGGCGGAGTGCCGACTGAGCCGCCGAGAGCCGTCACCGCCAGAGGATGGGTGCCCAGGGTTGAGGAAATGAGGAAACATTTCTCCTGGTCGCCTCTAATCCAGCGGTTGACTTCCACTTCTTCCAGGTGAACGTTTTCCAGGCCGAGGTCGACCATAGCCTGACGCATAAATTCCACGGCCGCTGCCGCCTGGGGAGAGGCGGTTAAGCGCGGACCGAGGGCAGTCAATTTCTTCAGGAGGGTGAAGGCATAATTCTCCCGGAGCCCTTTGTCCATAAATTGTTCAACCAGTTTTTCTCGGGAGTTTTCTGGTGAAGATGGGACCATCTTTTCCTGGGGCAGGGGAGAGGCAGGTAGAAGAGAAGGGACCCCGCCTAGAATGAGGGTCAGGCTGAGGAGCAGCCGGCCGGTCAGTCGGTGGAGATTTTTTTGTCGGAGCCGACCGACTGTCTGTTTTATTTTTTGCCCTAAAGTAAATCTGATACATTTTGAGGTTTGATTGATTTTAGATTGGTTCATGGCCCTACCTTGTTTTAATTAAGTTATTACTTTAATTCATCCCCACCCCAAAGCCAAGTAAATTTTGGCGTCGCCTATTAGGAGGAGATTGTCAACAGGAGAAAGAAATTTCAGAGATGGGATTGTTGGCTTCTGGATTGGTGTGGATTGGGTATAGAGAAAGGTTGGTGTCATAAAGGTTGGTCTCAGATACCACACAAGATTGTTGGGCTAGACACCTTAATGTTGTGCATGGGTAAAGGTGTCTGATCCCATTACTCTTTTATCTAGCTTGATCTATTCATAAATTTTAAAAACCAAGAAAAATTAATTCAAGAACAGCCAAAAATCTTATCTTGTGATTGGTCCAATCTTTTTTGGCTGTTCCCTCCCTCTTCTTTTTCTAACGTATTATATATCAATATGTTATGAAAGGAAACAGCTTTTTTTATGAATTATCCAGGCTAGTCAAATGTAATTTAAATGATGCTAGCATTTTTTTTCCGTGACAGGACGATGGACCGACCAAGGCCTCTTCCATGGATGCCTGACTAGATGCCTTTTCGATAGCCATCAGTCTGGCCCACCCGTCTCGCTCACTGAATACCAGTCCTGCGGGTAAAACCAAGAGGGCAGGGAGAGCAAAATAGAGCGCGTCTTTTCTTATGGTGTTTCGCCCGATTCCTTGCTCCGTTGGTCCGAGTAAATATGGTTGCGATGAGCCCACCGCTCACGCCAGCCGCCATCCCGCCTGGAGCCTGTAAAATCCACCTCTTTGCCATTAGCATTGCCTGCCTGCATTGGGAGGTGGCCTAAGGTTGCCTTAAGCTACAAGCTAAGTTGGCTCGGGCCTTATCCCAGCCAGGCCCGGGACAGATTGGACCCCCAGTTACAAGGTGTGGTTAGCTCCTGACTGGAGATAATACGCGACAAAATTTCGAGTATGAATCTAGGTATTATCATGGCCATCTCGCGACTGATGCGATTCAATTGCCTCTATCTTTTTATACATTTCATCAAGTTTTTGATGCAGTGAATGTGTCGCATCAACATTTTTATACGCCATAATGACTAATTTTATAGATACAAGGAACACAGCTGCTTCTAGAAGGATGTCATGGATAAACCCTTTAGTGAACGGAGCTGACATAAATAAAATGAATGTAATGGCAATAATAATCAATGATCCAAGATCATAATGTTTCCTTATTTCAAGCATGAAAATTACTCCTTATAATCTTCCTATGAACCTCTTCATTTCAAACCATTTAACGGTGTGCATCAGTGGTGCAAGGCTTAAACGAACCGAACTTTCTAATTTAATCAAAACTTCCGCGAATGTTCCAAACTTCAAATTCACGCCGGAGTCCTTGCGTTCACTGCATGCTTTTGTCAATAGTATAATTAAATTTTATGACTTTTTGATAGTTATTTTTATCAATTAGTATTTTGGATGTTTGGGATTAGTCATATCGCTTTCAATACCTTTTGTTAAGGGTAGCGTAAAAATGTACCGCTTATGGTCCAATAAAAGTGGGCTTTTTGGAGAGGAATAATTTTCATGATTGAAGATTGGAGTCAGAAATTCTTGTTAAGATTTCTTTATTACAGGGTGTCAGACACCTATATTCAGGGTGTCAGACACCTAGATATTATGCGACACTACCTAATTATTAACGGGTGTCTGAGACCTAATAACACGGTGTCTGACACCAATAATAATTGGAAGATTGAAGATTGGGGTCGGGCCGCAGCAATTTATTTATTATCAACAGAATAACCACCAGTATAGCCTTGGAAATTACCCTTGGAGACGATATTTGGCCCCAAAAATCGCGTTTAAGCAAATTTCTTCTTCTTCTTCCCATCACCTATTTTTTGGTTGAAGCGGGAGAGAGAAGTAGATAAAAATAAAAGGGGAACTTAGCCGGGAAAGTAAGCCTTAGGGCAGGTAAGGTGGTAGAAAAAAAGAGGGAAAACAAAATGTTTTATTCTCCTGGGAATGCAAACTAAATATTTTAAAGGGGTCAAGAAATGATTATTTCCCGAAAAAGAGCCTTTTTTATTTTTAGTGGATTTATCTTATTTGTCTTACTGATTTTTCCGGGAGGAGCAGGCCAGCCCTTTAGACCTCTTACGAATACCCCGAGCTGGCTTTCCCCTCTCCCTTTAGGTCAGATACCTTCTACCACCCCAATCATCTTCCCCATTACTTCCCACATCGCTCCTGCTTCTGCCGCTGCTGCCACCGCCTCAACCACCACCAATTCAACCTCCACCAGGCCTTCTTCTTTTAAGCCCATTTCGCTCCCCCCGCCGAACTCTGCCCAGCACCCCGATCTTTCCGGAACTAAAACATTAGACCCCTCCCCGGAAAAGCCTCTCTACCGCCTTGATTTGGCGGGAGAATGGGAGTTTCGCCAGGTCGGCCAGCAGAAGTGGTGGCCGGCGCGGGTGCCTGGTTGCGTTCATCTTGATTTGCAAAGGCAGGGCTTGATTCCCGACCCTTTTTACCGGGACAACGAGCTCAGAGTTCAATGGGTGGAGGAGAAGGATTGGGAGTACCGGCGGGAATTTCACCTTGCTTCTCTCCCTTCTCCTGAAAATAAAGTGGAATTAGTCTTTGAGGGACTGGATACATTGGCCACTGTTTTTTTCAACGGCATCAAACTGGGCCAGACGGCCAATATGTTCCGCCTTTATCGGTTCGATGTTTCTCCTCTCCTCCGCCAGGGGGCGAACGAGCTGCGAATCGTCTTTGCCTCTCCCGTAAAGAGAGAACAGGAGCTGGCCGCCCCCAAGGATTATCGCCTTCCCGGTAACGCGCCCCACATACGGAAGGCTCCCTACCATTTCGGCTGGGATTGGGGGCCGCGGCTGGTTACCTCAGGAATCTGGCGGCCGATTTACCTGGAAATCTGGCGGGCCGGCCGGCTGGAAAGTTTTAATTATCGCCTCAAATCGCTCACCCCTAAGAAAGCCCGGCTTGAAGTTGAGGTAGAAGTGAGGGCTCAACAGCCTTTTCCGGGTCGGCTAGAGTTCACCTTAAGAGGGGAGACCGTTATCAGGAAGGCGATTCCGGTGAATATCCAGACCGGACTCAATTGCCTGCGCATTCCCCTTGAGGTCAGGGAACCGCGGCTCTGGTGGCCCAATGGTTTGGGGGAGCCTTATCTTTATCGTCTGGAATTGGCCCTCTACAAGGGTGAGAAATGTCTTCATCGCCTCACCCGCCGGATAGGCCTGCGCACCCTCCGCCTTGTCCGTCAGCCTGACCGGTGGGGCCGAAGCTTTTATTTTGAAGTCAATGGCCGGGCTCTTTTCGCCAAAGGTGGCAACTGGATTCCCTCCGATTCTTTTCCCGTCCGGGTTACACCCCAGAAATACCGCCGGTTGCTGACAGCCTGCGCTGCCGCCAACATGAACATGATCCGGGTCTGGGGCGGCGGTATTTATGAGGCCGATGTTTTCTACGATTTATGTGATGAGCTGGGTTTGCTTGTCTGGCAGGATTTTATATTCGCCTGCGCTCTTTATCCGGGAGACGATGCATTTTTAGACAATGTCCGCCGGGAAGTTGAAGACCAGGTCAGGCGCCTGCGCTACCATCCCTGTCTGGCTCTCTGGTGCGGCAATAATGAATGTGAGGAAGGCTGGTTCCATTGGGGCTGGCAGAAAAGTCTTCCGGCCTCGGTCTGGGCTGATTACGAAAAACTTTTCCATCAACTGATCCCTGGTGTTATAGAAAAACTTGACCCTGAGAGAACCTACTGGCCGAGTTCACCCCATTCAGAAAAAGTGGGTCAACCTCGCTCCCCCGACTCCGGAGATATGCACTATTGGGGGATCTGGCATGGCCGGGAGCCTTTTACCAACTACCAGAAGTTGACCCATCGTTTCTTCAGTGAATTCGGTTTCCAGTCTTTCCCCTGCTGGCCCACAATTGAATCTTTCACCCGACCTGAAGACTGGAATATTGCCTCACCGGTCATGGAACAGCATCAGAAACACGCCATCGGAAATAAGTTAATCGTGAGTTATCTGCTGGACCATTTTCGCCTGCCTTCTAAATTCAGTGACCTCGTCTGGCTGTCGCAGGTTCTCCAGGCCGAAGGCATGAAGATGGCGGTCGAGCACTTCCGCAGTCAGCGTCCCCGCATCATGGGCGCCCTGTACTGGCAGTTAGATGACTGCTGGCCGGTGGTTTCCTGGTCGGGCCTGGATTATTACGGCCGCTGGAAGGCCCTCCATTATTTCGCCCGTCGCTTCTACGCCCCTCTCCTGCTGGCTTTAATCAAAAGAGGGAATAACCTGGTGGCTTACGGGATTTCAGACCAGCGACGCCCTTTTTCCGGAAAACTGGAGCTGCGGCTTCTCTCTTATCAAGGGGAAATGCTCTGGCAAACAAGCCGGCCGGTTAAAATTCCCGCGGATAAAAGTGTGGAATTATGGCGTGGCTCTTTGGCCTACCTGCTTGAAGGCCGTCAGCCGAGCGAAGTTTATCTGGTGGGTCACCTCCTCCGGCCGGGTACCGACCGCCGCCCGGAAACCGCTGAAATTGCCCCTGATAACTCTCTTTTTCCAGGACTTTTCCGCCCGGGTGAAATCAGCCGTCAGCTCTACCATTTTTCACCTCTCAAGCGGGTGGATCTGCCTCGACCCAGAATTGATATAACTATTCAGCGGAGAGAAAAAGGCCTTTTTCAACTGGAGTTGACCACCGATAAACTGGCGAAATATGTTTTTCTCCAGGTTCCCGGGATTGAGGGTGGTTTTTCTGATAATTTTTTTGACCTTCTCCCCGGCGAAAAGCGGCTGATATACTTTTTGCCCGCCCAAGCCCTTTCTTTGAGCGAATTTAAAGCCTCCCTCCAGGTGAAATCTCTCCGGGATACCTATTAAATTTTCCTCTGGATAGAGATTGGTTAGAAGGATATTTCTCCCCGGGGTCTGAGTGACCTTCAGGGGACTGGCCAGAGATAATTAACTTGAGAAAAGGAATTGGGGGGCCTTTTCGACTAAGGATAAGTAAGGCCTGGTTATCACTTTGCATAAAGAGGTAGTGGGTCTCTTTCCAGATGAGGAAAGAGACTCACTGCCTCCAGCTAAAAGCTTTCAAAGTTATCCCCGGCAACCTCGGGTTGCCTCACACTTCAATTCAAACCCAGATCTCTTTCAGGTTGCCGTTCGTTCTTTTGCGGCTGATAACATAAATAATTACATGGTAATTATGATGCCGACTCCACCACCACCGGTGCCGAAGCGGGGATTGACCACCTGGCTTTTCGTCGAGCCGAAAGTATAGCTGATTCCCACAGATAAGTAATAGTTATAGGTGGTTTCCAGTTCTTTGCGCCGCAGCAGAATTTCCTCTAGCGATGCTCCTCCCCGGGGCAGAGAGAGTTGGTCCCGAATACGGGAATAGGAACCGGAAATATTAAAGCTGAGTCCTTTGAAAATCCGGATGGATAATTCGCTGGAGAATTGTAGGCGGTTCTTTTGGAAATCGTGAAAATAATGGGACCCTTCCAAAGATGTGCTGATAGTGCCCCATTTTCTCTTTAATTCCAGGGTAGCAGTCAGCGATTCCTGCCAGAGGCTTTCTCTGATTTTGCCGTAAATTGTTTCCTCTCGGTAGGCCACCTGGGTGAATCCCAGGCGGTAGAGAAGGCGAAGTTGGCGACGGGTTGATTCGGAGTAAGGGAAAATATTGAGCTCCACCGCCGGGGCTGGAGTGAAGCTGAGTTGGATATTGGAGAAAGAAGATGAAAGAAGCGAAAGGTAACCGCCCACCGAAATATGTTCGCTGATACTTTTGACAATTAAACCTTGAAAACTCTGGCTTTCTGAGGTGCTGGTGATTTTTTGACCACCGAATTTAAAAAGGCTATCTTGATAAACAGCACCCAGCGAGGCTCTGATTTTCAGCTCTTCGGTAACCCGATTAGCTGAAAAAGTCCCGAAAAAGAGGCCGCTTCGGTAGGATTTTTCGCCGTTGAGGAAGGAGTTAACACTTAAATTGAAGACCCAGAAATTCCACTTGTCTTCCACGGCCGTAGGCTTGACTTCTTCCTCCAGACGGATAGCCACATAGCGGGCCAGCGGCGTTTTCCCTAAATAACGCATTAGACCCATTTTGATGGCGTGGGCCAGTTGTTTTTGTCTGGCCTCTTCCGGTGTAGCCGATTTTATTTCCAACTGCAGGCGGTCATCGTCTCCTTGAAATTTTTGTTGGCCGATGAATTCAATGGTGTATTCAATTATCTCTGCCGATTTCTGGCGGGCTCTGACTCGAACCAGAACCTCGGCTTCTTCGGCCTCCGGGCTGAGAGTCAAAAAGGGTATCTCTTTTTGAACAACCTCGGCCGGACATTCGGGACAGTCAAGAAAAATGTTGAGCTTCTGATTAAGTTGACCGGCTGAGGAGTAAGGGGGGAAAAGCAGCCCTAAGAAGAGCAACAAGAGGCAAAAAAATACTTTTTTAACTTTCTCGGCGGAAAGTAACGTTTTCTCTTTACTTGAAGAGTAGTTTATCCTGGACTGGCTGGTAGTCGCCATCTCCGTTTCCTCCTTTAGTCGATAATGATGGAAAGACCGCCGTGACCGGAAGAGCCAAACCTGGGGTTAACCACATTGGTAAAAATTGAGCCGAAAGTGTAACTCAGACCCACCGAGAACCAGTAGGAATAATTGGTCTCTATTTGTTTGCGGCGTAATAAAATTTCTTCAAAGGTGGCGCCTCCTTTCGGAAGAGACAATTGGTCATGGATGCGTGAGCCGCCACCGAAGATAAAAAAGTCGAGCCCTTTGACCAGGCGAAGATTAATCACGGAAAATAAGGTCAGTCGGTTTTTCTTAAAATCGTGAAAATAGTGGGATCCGGCCAGAGTGGTGCTGATACTGCCCCATTTCTCCTTCAAGTCAAGAGTCACTGAGAGTGACTCCAGCCAAAGATTTTCTTTAAGTTTCTCGTAAATGGTTTCTTCACGATAATTTACTGTGTTAAACCCAAAGCGATAGAGAAAACGCAATTGGCGGCGGGAGGATTGAGAGTAAGGAAAGACGTTATATTCAATGGCCGGGGCGGGACTGAGTTCAAATTGGATATTTTCGTAGGTGGAGGAAGTGGCCCGCAAATATCCCCCGATCGACCAATGGTCATTAATGGCTTTAACCACCAAGCCATTGAAGTTGTAAGTATCCATAGAGCTGGTTATTTCGCGGGAACCATAGCTGAAACGCTGGAAAATATGACCGAGAGACAGGGAGAGCTGGATTTTTAATTCCTCGGTCACCCGGTTGGCCGAGAAAGAAGTTTGCAATGAACGGTTAGCGTAACTTTTTTCTCCATTGAAATTCCCACTCAAACTGAGATTGAAAAGCCAGTAATTCCATTTATCTTTTTCTTCCCGAGGGGGAGGCGGAGTCTTAAAATCGATTTTAATCCGCCGGGCGATGGGTGTTTTGGCCACATAACTCATCAGTCCGACTTTAAGTGCCTGAACCAGAGCGGCTCTTATTTCGTCGGCCGTAGCATTTTGTTCGGTGAAAAATTTGTGAGTATCGTTAATCCCCTCAAATTCGTTTTGCCCCATAAAGAAAAGGGTATACTCCTTACCTCCGCCACCGGTGCTCCGGGTGGTAATCAGAATGTGAATCTGGGCTTCTTTTCTATCCCGAACATAGTTGACAAAGGTAATTTCTGTGCGGATGTAATCCTGGTCACACCAGAAGCAATCGATATAGATCTTGGGTGCGGTCTTTTTCAAAGTTTCAATACTTTCCTCAGCGGTCTGAGCAAGGGACTTTAAGGGAAGTGAGACCATCGCCATATAGATGATGAGAATAAAACCAAGCCTCAAGATGATTCTTGGTGCCATCCATACCTCCTCTCTTCCTTGAGAATGGACTTAAGAGTGCCTTTAGTAAAGAAGAGCCAAACTTGGTGGGGAGTAAGTTTCTTTCGTTTAGTCTGCCCGACCACACTGACTCTTTTTAGCAGTGTTGAAAATAGAGAAAGCAATTTCTAGTAAATAATACGATACTAAGGTCTATTTTGTTGCCAAAATCAATCAGAAATTCGGGGTCACACATTTGTAAATTCGGGTTCAGGTCTTCACAGGTTTTCACCTTTCACATTTGAATAACAAGATATTTTTATCATTTCACAGTCAGTTTAATCTTAAAACTCCTTCCTGGAACCGGCCCTCTGCAGAATTAAGGGAATTGGCTAATAAAAAATAATAGAAAGAGGGAGACAATTTAACCCGGCTAGCCCATAATTTCTTCTCCTGGGTGCCTTTCCTTATGGTCAAATTAAAACCTCTTTTTATCTTGGATGTCAACGATATAAATATTACTTTCCCTCTAGCCAAAGATTATGGGGGGATACTTAAGGCCCAAGAGCTTAATTTATCTTGGAACGGAGAAATGGTTTGGGTTAAAGAGAGTTATTATTTCCCCCTTGAATTGTGTTATAATCGGAAAAAATTGATGGCGGGAGTTGAGACTACCGAGGACTGTTATGGATTTAAAGATAAGCCGGTTAATCTGGGTGGGTGTCTTAAATTTCGCCTGAAAAAAGAAATTTCCTGGGAGGAGCTCTGATGAACTTATGGCAGGTAAGAATTAGGCCGAAGAAGTTAGAAGTTGAAGTTGAAGAAAGAGTCAAGAGATTTCAGCAGGAAAATCTTCTTCGCCGTCTCCAGCAGCGGGATTTCCGCCTCTGGTCTTCGCGGCTTCTGCCCGAAATCACCGACCGCCTGGGATGGTTGGATTTACCCGAGCGCTCCCGGGTTATTCTGCCCCGCTTGAAGGAGTTTGCCGCGGAAATTCGCGAGGACGGTGTGGAGACGGTTTATCTTCTCGGCATGGGTGGGTCTTCTCTGGCGGCTGAAGTTTTGGCCGTCACCTGGAAGAGTCAGCCTGATTCATTGCCCCTGCGGGTGGTTGATTCAACTCATCCCTCTTTTATTAAAGAAGTCGGCCAGAACTGTGCCGGCCGGAAAACTCTTTTTATCGTGGCCAGTAAGTCCGGAACCACGCTGGAAACTCTGGCCCTTTTCCGTTATTTCTGGGAGCTTAAAAGCCAGGAGGAGAATTTTCCCGGTTCTCATTTTGTGGCCATAACCGATGAGGCTACTCCTCTTGAAAAATTGGCGCTGGAAAGGGGTTTCAGGGCGGTTTTTCACGCGCCGGCGGATGTCGGCGGTCGCTTTTCAGCTCTTTCCGTCTTTGGTCTTTTGCCCGCCGCCCTGGTGGGTATTAACCTCGAAGAGTTGGTTGAACTGGCCCGACAGGAGAGGAACCGAATTTTTTCTGAATCATCTTCACCGTCAAAGAAGGCCAAAGATGATGTTTTGAATTATCTGGCTTTTTTCTCTTTGCTGGGGATGGCCCGGGATAAATTGACCTTTTTTACTTCCAGAAAATTAGAGAGTTTTCCCGATTGGCTGGAGCAGCTCATCTCTGAAAGTCTAGGCAAAGATGGTCAGGGCCTGGTCCCGGTCGCCCGGGAACCGAGCCTGTCTTCACCCGCGTATTCCGCCGATCGAGCCTTTATCTATCTGGGATTAAAGGATGAATCGCCGGGTTTCTCCCTGGAGAAATTAAG
>Ga0190360_1001426_pt1 | contig 12344 bp, 9 predicted proteins | sample 48721834_MG_FD_161271 | JGI IMG/M metagenome (GOLD analysis project Ga0190360, IMG submission 161271) | Hydrothermal vent microbial mat bacterial communities from Southern Trench, Guaymas Basin, Mexico - 4872-18-3-4_MG | ecosystem: Environmental > Aquatic > Marine > Hydrothermal vents > Microbial... | reverse complement strand
TGGTGTCAACGAACACCTCTATGATGCAGATAAACACCATATAATATCTAATGCATCATGTACAACTAATAGCTTAGCTCCACCTGTAAAAGTATTACAAGATAACTTTGGGATAGAACAAGGATTCATGACCACTATACATAGTTATACTGGTGATCAACGTATCCTTGACTTCCCACATAAAGACCTTAGAAGAGCAAGAGCAGCAGCTGTTTCGATCATCCCAACCACAACAGGTGCTGCAAAAGCAGTTGCCATGGTAATACCAGAGCTTAAAGGAAAAATAGATGGTATGGCAGTACGTGTACCAACACCAGATGGATCACTAACTGATTTCACATGTATACTTAAAAAAACAGTAACACGTGATGAAATCAATGAAACTTTAAAAAACGCTTCTGAAAACACCCTTCGGGGTATAATGGAGTACACCGAGGAACCACTTGTATCATCTGACATTATAGGTAATCCACATTCAGCAATTATAGATGGACTAAGCACCCGGGTTATCGGTGAAAACGGTAACCTCATAAAAATACTTTCATGGTACGACAATGAATGGGGCTACTCATGCAGAATCGTCGATCTCATCAACTATATCTTCGTTAATCATTCTAAACCAATTAATGAACTTAAAATAATGGAAACAGCATAAACCACTACTTTTTTTTGAATACGTTTAAATAACCTCCATATAATACCCGTCTCTGGAGGTAACTATTTTATGGAGGAATACAACACACTTGATGATTTTGATTTAGAAGGTAAAACAGTTTTACTAAGAGTAGATTTCAACATGCCTCTTGATAAAAACACGTTAGAGATTCTTGACACTACTAGGATAAAAAGGGCACTCCCTACAATAAAAGAATTAATAGAGAAAAACGCGAAAACAGTTATACTTGCACATCAGGGACGACAAGGCAGCTGGGATTTCACTAGTCTTGAAAAACATGCGAAGGCACTTGGAAAACTACTGAATCATAAAGTACAATTCGTTGATGACATATATGGGGAGAAAGCAAAGAATGCAATTAAAAACTTGAAAAACGGTGAAGTATTAGTCCTTGATAACGTTAGAAAATTCGATGGTGAAACTGAGAAAAAAACTGCTGAGGAACATGCGCAATCTGAACTAGTTCAAAACCTGTACCCTTTGGCAGATATCTTTGTAAACGATGCCTTCGCTGCAGCGCATAGAGCACAATGTTCACTAATTGGTTTCACAACTGTGTTACCATCATGCGCAGGGCGATTAATGGAGAAAGAACTCTCTACTCTTGAAAAAATAATTGTAAACCCGGAGAAACCTTCTGTGTTTTTATTTGGTGGTGCAAAGTTTTCAGATGTCGTTGTCACAATTAACCGTCTTCTTGAAAATAAAACCGCTGATAAAATACTGTTAACGGGTTTACCAGCAAACGCGTTTTTAAAAGCAAAAGGTGTAACTCTGGGGGAGAAAAACGAGGAGTTATTAGCAAAAGAAGGTTCACCTGAGATATATAGTGAAATTAAGGAATTGTTAGATAAACATGGGGAAAACATATATTTACCTGTTGATTTTGCTGTAGAAGAAAACACAAGTAGAAGTGAAATAAGTTTTTCAGAGTTACCCACACCATATTATATATATGATATTGGTGACAAAACTATACAAAAGTTTAAAGATATTTTGTCAAATGCGAAAACAGTATTCCTCTCAGGTCCATGTGGCGTGTTTGAAAAACCAAGTTTTATGAAAGGTACTAAAGAAATATTTACCTTTGTAGCTAATGCTGAGGTGTTTTCAATAGTAGGTGGTGGTCATACTGTTGCAGCAGTGGAACAACTTGGTCTCACTGATAAAATATCACATATTAGCACAGGTGGTGGATCATTAGAAAAGTTTATGATGGGGGAGAAACTACCAGTGGTTGAAGCATTAAAATCAGCTAAAAAAATAGTGTTTTCAAGATAAAAAAACGAGAAGGAAATAAACAAAATAGGGGGGAAATAGTCAAATATTCTTTTTTTCTTTCTATATATTACTTTTTGGGTTGAATTAGAGAAAAAAAGAGGGGCTGGTAGATCAGACTGGAAGATCGCCACCTTCGCAAGGTGGAGGCCGTGGGTTCAAATCCCACCCAGTCCATAAATAAAATTTTTTTTAGACTTCAATTATTTTATATCCTTCCTCAGGTTTGACTTTTGAGATAACAAGTGGTAATGGTTTACCTGGTGGTGATTTAATTTCTTTAACTTCTTTTACTGTAATTCTAACATCTGGTCCACATTTTTTTTCATATGCTTCTTGTATTTTCTGGAATATGAGATCAACAGAGGGGCCAACGTCTCTAAGATCATCATCTATGACAAGTAAAATCTCTATATCGTCTATCTTGTTTTGTATAATTTGGAAACGAATGACTTTATATGTTTTGAGTTCGTTGAGCACTAGGGATATAATCGCGAAAGAAGCTGCAGGGTAGACACGCCCATCTGGTAATATAATTTGTGCACTGACTCTTCCTTCTACACCGTTTTTAAGTACAGGTGTAAAAAGCCCACAGTTACATCGAGTTTCTGGTAACAGAGTAACCCAGTCATCCATACCGGTGTATCTAATAAACGGTGTACCTCTACCGAATAACCTAGTAAGTACGACATGTCCTCTTTCATCATAATCCACTAGTTCCATGTTTTCATCAATAGCTTCTAAATGGTAGAAATCATAGTTAACATGCCATACTCCATCGAAACATTCAAAAGCAATGTCACCAGCTCCTTCTACAGACTGGTAAAGGTTAACCATTCTGCATCCAAATGCATCTTCTACATAACGTTTAGTGTATTCATCTAAAGAATAACCTGAAACCATCAAAAGCTTCGGGTTAATATGAGGACCATATCCTTTCTTTTTAAGATAAGCTATATGCTGCAGAGTAACAGGGTACGTGTAAATAATATCTGGTTTAAAAGTATCTAATCTTTCAACGATCTCACGCATAGGATCAAAAGCATTCATTGTTAAATAACTATTAGCCTTCCTAAAAAACTGAGCGTTCTCAGTCACAGCGTTATGAAAAACATAATCAATTCTACCCTCAAGATGTGTACCGATATTCGCAAATCTAACCTTCCTTGGGTTGAAACCAAAGCTGATACCCTCTCTTATAGATAAAAGTAAACTCTGAGACATCGTATAAAAATCAGTAAAAAGAGAAACAGGTTTACCAGAGGAACCACCTGTACTAGCAATATATGCCTCGTTTTTATTATAACCCAATGGGATAATTCCATCTGGAAAATTCTCAATGACATCCTTCTTCGTAATAAAAGGAAGTTTAACAATATCATAAATACTTTTTATATCACTAGGTGTAACACCTGCTTCTTTATACTTCCTACGATACAAGGGTACACTATAAGCATATTCAACTATTCTCCTAAACAACTTATCTCTAAATTTATTCATCTGTTTAGGGGAAAACCTATACAATCTACCAGGAGTAAAAATATATTCTTTCAAGAAGGGTATATTATTTACTGGGTTCAGAAAAGGGTTCACCTGATAAGACTTGAAAAATCCATGAAATTTATCCATATCTATCGTCTCCCCACTAATAAGATAAAAATTGAAAAATACATAAAGCTTAATATATTTTATCCCATAGTAATAAATATGAAAACAACAATAAAAAACCAGAAACAAACAACAACATTAGATGATAAATATATAGATAAGATACAGAATCTATCGTTTCAACCTGTTTTCATACTAGGTCTACATAGATCAGGAACAACAATTTTATATAAACTTTTAAACAAAACCAAGGAGTTTAATGTATTCACATTATATCATCTCCTCCATTATGATAGCTTACTTTATAACCATATAAACAATGTTGAAGAAAAAAAGAAAAACGAGTTAAACAGATTGTTAAAAGAAAAAAATATAGTCACCAGGAAAACAGATCATATCAGTGTAACTGCAGATTATGAACATGAATACGTTTACATATTTTCAGAGAGAAACCTTCCATCAAAAATAACAAATAAAAACAAGCAATTATTTGAAGAATTATGTAAAAAACTTGTATTTATATCAGGAAACAATAAACCTATTCTTCTAAAAAACCCTTATGATTTCCCAAATTTTTTATTCATAAAACAAAACATCTCTAATGCAAAATTTATTTTCATACATAGGAATCCTCTTGAGGTCATTAGTTCAACGATGAGACTCTGGAGGACACGATTAGCTATTAAAGATGAATTCGCTACGTTGTATTCTAAACAATATACCGAGGTTTTTAAAAACCCGTTTCTTCTTTTTATGATGCGGCTGTATTATACCTCCTGTTTACCTATAGGTGTTTTTAGTGTTATATGGCGGTCAGCAAGTGGAGTAAGATATTATCTTAAAAATATAAAATATTTATCTGAAAATGATTATGTTTCTATAAAATATGAGGATTTATGTCGTGAACCTAATGACGTTATAAACAAGGTTTTAGGTTTTCTAAATATGAGAAATAATTTAGATTTTAGCGACTCTATCAAACCAAGGGGGTTAAGATTAACACCTGAAGTAGATTTTTTAAAAAAATTTATTTATAAAACAATGAAATCTTATTTTGATTATTTTGGATACAAAATATGAATATTTATTTCTATAAAAAAGGTTATATATCAGAGTTTTATCTATCCCATAAGGAGGCTTAATGAGGATTCTGCTTGTCTTTCCAAGGGTTGAACATGGACAAACAACAATCCGGGATAAAGGGTCATGGACCGCGTTTATATTTGGTAACCCTATCATAACTCTTCCGCATATAGCAGCGATAACACCTAGAGAGCATGAGGTAAAAATTGTTAATGAGAACTATATGGATTTGGATTTTGAAGAAGAAGCAGATCTCGTTGGTATAACCTGTTACACTATGACCGCGCCTAGAGTCTATGAGATCGCTGATGAATTCCGTCGTCGTGGTAAAACCGTAGTACTAGGTGGATACCATCCAACAGCTATGCCTCATGAAGCAATACAGCATGCTGATAGCGTAGTTATGGGTTGGGCTGAAGCAAGTTGGCCTAAGTTGTTAAAAGATTTTGAAAAAGGGAAGTTAAAAAAATTTTATGAACGTGATTACGGTTTTGATATCGCTGATGTTCCACCGTTAAGACGGGATCTCATTGTAAGGAATCCTTTAATGGGTGCTGTTCAATGGACAAGAGGCTGCGGTAATAAATGTGAGTTTTGCGCGATAAGTAGTTTTTGTAACCATGGTGTAATGAGACGACCCATTAAAGCTGTTGTTGAAGAAATTAAACAGATGCCGAATAAACTCTTTATTTTTCATGATCCACATATTACATCAAGTCCACGGTATGCAAGGATGCTTTTTAAAGAAATGATACGGCAAAAAATACGGAAAGTATGGATGGCAAATGGGACAACAAATCTTCTTGAAAAAATAGATGATGATTTCCTTAAACTAGCTAAAAAAGCAGGATGTTTAGAATGGTTTATTGGTTTTGAATCAGTTAGCCAGAAATCATTAAATAGTGTTAAAAAAACACATAACAAAGTTGAAAACTTTAGAAAACTAATACAACGGCTTCATAAATATGGAATGGCAGTGCAGGGTGGTATTATTTTCGGGTTTGATGAAGATACACCTGATATTTTTGATCTCACCCTTGAAAAAATGTATGAATGGGAGATAGATATAGTAGAAGTAAACATTTTAACACCATATCCTGGTACGCTATTATTTGATAGACTAGAAAAAGAAGGAAGAATCCTCACATACGACTGGGCGAGATATAACCAAGTAGAAGTTGTCTACAAACCAAAACACATGACAGAGAAAGAACTCTATGAAGGAGCGAGAAAAGTTGCAAGAGAATTCTACAGCATCCCGAATATTATCGGTAGAACTGCTAAAATATTTGCATTTACACGTAAACTCACTGGGTTTTACCCAGCAGGGGGCAATATTTCCTACCGTAGATATTATAAAAAAGATTTTCATTTTTAATCAAAAAAAAAGTTTGAAGGAGGATAAAAAAACAAGTGAAATCATCTTTTTATAACCCTGTTTTTTTAACTCGGTTGCTTAAAAGTTATATAGTGGATTTAAACAGGATATGGCATACCACGTTGGATGAACTACGAAAGTATCAAGATAAAGCTGTTAGAAAAATAGTAAGATACGTGTATACAGTGCCATTGTATCATGAAAAATATAAAAAACATGGGGTTCATCCCTCTGACATTCAAGGTATAAAGGATATAAAAAAACTTCCGTTTATTACAAAAAACGATTTACGTGAATATTACCCTAACGGTATAATCCCCCAGGGGTTTGATAAAAAAAATGGTTTCCTTTTATCAACTTCAGGTTCCACGGGTAAACCTGTGTTTATCTATTATGACTTGTTTTCAGCGGTTAAATATGTTGAAGGTTTTGTAAGGGTTCTCAAAGCATATGGTGGAAGTTGGAGTAAATCAAAGATTGTTCTTGTTGTTGATATTAAAGAAGGAACTGTGGAACATGCTGCTTTTCAAAATAGTGTGTTACCTTTTCTTAAAAAATTTGTTTCTCTTGATAACATTAAATATTTATATGTTGGTGAAAAAGTTGAAAAACTCCTTCAGGAGATTAATGAGTTTAACCCTGAGTATCTTGGTTCAGATCCACATATGCTCCGAGAGTTTGCATATCATAAGAACAATGGAGAAGCTGAAAATATAAACCCTGAACTCTTGTTTTCTAGTGAAGCAATGCTTGATGATTACACAAGACGATATGTAGAGAAAGCATTCAAAACACGTGTCCTTGATACTTATGGTTCTACAGAGGCAGGACCAATGGCTTTTGAATGTCTTAATGGTAACGGGTATCATGTGAATTCTGATTTTGTTTTTATGGAGTTTCTAGATGAACAAGATGAGGATGTACCTTATGGTAAACCTGGACGTCTAGTAGTAACAAGACTATATGGTACAGGTACACCTATTGTACGGTATACTGGTGTAGAGGATATCGTTACACCTATTGAACCTGATAACAGCTGCGGTGTCACTACAGAGATGATTAAAAACATTGGTGGAAGATCAATTGAACTTATTCATCTCCCTGATGGTAAAACACTCGCTCCTTTTCATGTTACTACTATCCCTGCATCAGTTATGGATGATTTCGACACGTACAAGATTAAACAGTTTCAAATTATTCAACATAAAATCAATGAAATCGAGGTACTTGTTGTCATCGATGAAAAACAAAGAAACATTGGACCATCTGTTGAAACTATTCTACAAGAGCTTAAAAACCGTTTTGTAAAAGCCACAGGACCCGGTGTTTATATACATGTTAGAGAGGTTGACGAAATAGAAAAAGATGTGAGATCTGATTATGTCCAAGTGGTGGTTTCAAAAATTAAAAACAAATAATTTTTTAACCTTGTAAGGTTAAATGTTTTTATTGTTTTCTTTTAAGTAAGAGATACGAGTTATTCTGAGGGATTACATCAGAATTAACACAGTCACGTATGATGAATAATTTGGATAAAAACGAACGGCCACCTATTATTTTTTCAAAAACATCATCTGTTGTTCGATAAATAACTCTAGCATTTTCTTTCATGTTTTTAGAAACATATGTTAATATCTCTCTCTGTTGTTTTATACCATAGAGGATAAAGATTACATCATAAATGCTAAGGGGGTATGATAAACCATTTGCTTGTTCACATTTTATCAATGACTCGAGATGTTGATGTTTAATAAAACGAGAAGCATTATACACTGCTTTTTCATCGACATCAATAGAAACTATTTGTGCACGTGTCTTGTTCGCAATAAGAATAGGAGTTGCAGGGATAGACCCGCAACCTATCACAAGAACTTTATCCTTTGAAGTAACACCAGCTATTTTTACTTCTTTTTCAACAAGTTCTTCATAAAACTGTAGATATTGTATAGATAATACTTCAAAAGAGTAAACAATTTTTTCAAACAATACATATATGAGATCCATAAGGTTTTTTAATGCATCAACACGGAATTTAGGAGAAAATTTTTTGAAAAAAAGTTCTCTGCTGTATAATAAAAACTTGTTGATTAATTTTTTACACATATGAAATGCTACCCTAAGTTTAACAACATTATATTTCCTCTTACTTTAAATATTATGGATTAAAAAAAAGACTGACTGTTGTAAATTCTAGGTTATATATAAATGGTAAAATATCAATTGTATTAGTACGTCTAAGAAGATGAGGTCATAGGATAAAAGGAAGTAGTCGAAACCTTTCCGTCCGACTAATGTTCCTATCTTTTTCATCTCTTTTTTTTCTGATTTAAGAAGTTGATAAGATAGATATAGTATATATAACCATATGAGGAGAAAAGGAATTAGAAAAACAAAGGATAAAATGGTTTTAAAAAATAAAAGTACCCCAAGTAAACCTGAGATGAAAAACATGGAGAAAGAGATACGTGCAGCGTTTTTTTCTCCAAAAGATGTCGCATATGTTCTAACACCGTGTTTACGGTCACCTTCTGCATCTACTATTCCCTCTGCTAAATCATGTGCGTTATCTGCAAAATATGTGAATAATATAAGGATTATCATTTGTTGAAATGCAGAGTTACTGGTGGATATCTTACCAAGATATGGAATGTTGATTAGTATTTGCGAGGTTTGTGGAAAAGCTGTCCATATAGCTAAGAAACCAAAAACTGCTACAGTGACCCATTGTAGTGGGGTAAAAATTTCGGAGTAAGCGGGTATACTTTTCACCTTTTTTTTAAGGTATTTGTCATGGAAGGTGACGAATAATGCAACGAAACCGACTAGGAGGAAACACCAGGGGCTTACAAGGAAGGCGAAGATAAAAGTACTAGCTGAAAAAACAAGTGCGATGCCGAAGAATTTTTTAGAGCTGATCCTACCTGAAGGAATAGGTCTATCTGGATGAGCTATAGCGTCGATATCTGCATCTGTGATGTCGTTCCATATTAACGCAGCAAAAAAACCAGAGTACAGAGTTATAATGGTGAAAATAATTATTTTCAATATCTTTAGGTTATAGAGTTGTAGTCCATATGCGAGCATAGGGACACTTGCATACATGAGTAGATAACTTACGAGTTCATAGGGTGGTAAAGACCGCCATTGTGATAAAAATTTGAAAGGACGCATAGTGATACAACCTCTTTTTTTTATGTAATGTTTTTGTTTTAAATATTTTTCATTTGATTAAGAAGTGTGCCGTCCCAGAAAATGTTATGTTTAATAATGGGTATGGTTTTTTTGTTTATTTCTTCTTTTGAAATCGGTGGTAGATGTTCATCTGGTACCTTAGCAGCCCATGCGGTGATTCTACGTACAACCCACCAGGTGTGTGTGAGTTCCTTTTCTACGTTTTTACTAAGTTTTGAAATGTTTTTCCATTTATGTAACCCGTATGCGAGACAGTTGTTTTTAGTGTGTTTCACTTCTTCAATATGCCCGTTCCACCATATCATGTATTCTGGATGGGCAGTGCAGAGTAGTATTCTCCCTTGGTTTTTATTTGGGTAAACTTCAGCGGTCATACAGGGTTTATTGGAGAAATTTAGTTCAATTCGTCTACTTGTAGGTTCCCATGGTTTTGCAAGGTAATATGTATATATTGGGATTTGTTTCAGTTTTTCTTTTTCTTTTTTCACTATTGACGATGCGTTTAGAAAAGCTTTTATTAAACCAGATACGCCGCCGGTGTACCGCCATGCATAAATCTGTGTTAGATGGTTTTTAGAGAAATCATCTTTAGGGTATCTCGCTAGAATTTTTACATCTCTATCAGTTTTCTCAGGAACAACGAACCCTGGTCCACCCCACCATCGCATACGGATTGTTTCATCAGGGTAATCAGAGAAAATAGGGTTGTCTTTATAGATTTTGAAATCAACTGGTACACCACCAGTATGTATCCTTTTACCATCAATGGTTTCACCTGGTGCAAAAGAGAATATATAACCTGTTGCTCCTATTTTTTCAGGGTGATTCCATTGAAAAGGGTAAAACATGGGAACTGCAAGGTTTTCATAATAGGATTTTACACATGTTATACCTATAGCGCTTTTATCATATTGTCTTTCAAGGAAACTAGTAGGTTTTTTATTGGGACCTGTATCTAAACTTGTAGCAAGTGCAGTACCACCACATATACCTACATAACCTCCGCCGTCTTCTATGAATTTCTGTATCTGTTTCTTCCATTTCCTGTTTTTTCTACAGAGGATAAATCCTTTCATTACTGCTTCTCCGTCCCCTACGCCACCACCTGGTACTAATAGTACTTGAAACTTTGAAACATTAAGTCTCCCCTGTATGATATCCTTATCATAGATATATGTTGTTGAGAAAATGTAAGAGACACCGTTCGTGTTCCAAGTATAACCATTTAGAATAACAGGGAAATAATGTTTCCCTGACCCCCATCCAAGGGGTTCCTCAGATAATACTGCAATGTTAATTTTTTTTGTTTTACCTTTCAATTTCATTATTTTTCTTAACCTTCTCAAAGTTTTTTTTGGATATTTCCTCCTGTATCTATAGTAAATAAAAAAAGTTTTTAATGTTTTGGTATAAATAATATTTCTGATTCCTCCCTTCTTCGTTTCCATTTATTGTTATAGTTTTTTTTAACCGAAGGTTTTTTAGATATATTATAGTTTTATTGTAATATTACATAATCTACAATTAAATAATATTAATAATATTTAGAAAAAGGTAAATAGAATAGTTGAAACATCAGTAACAATTATGAATTAGCGGGGGGTTTTTTTAATAAAATGGTGAGACACCATGAAAGACGGCATCGGGGGAAATACATTTTTGAATCAGCAACTCCTGAGACAACACCTGTTTCATCTGATTCTGTGATAAAACGTGTTACTACAGTGAATGGTTTCAAAGATTTTCATCGTGTCCCCTGGTTGGTATATAAAAACGATAAATATTGGGTTCCACCACTCTGGGAAGAGATGAAAGATTTTTTTAAAAGAAGGAATCTTTTTTGGGGTCATGCTGATACTCAGCTTTTTGTTGCATATAAAAATAAAACACCTGTTGGACGGGTTGCTGCTATTATCGATTATAAATACGTTGAATCTGTAGAGGATAACGTTGGGTTTTTTGGTTTTTTTGAATGTATAAATGATTCTAATATAGCAACTGCGTTGTTAGAAGCAGCTGAAACATGGTTGAGTTCTAAACAGATATCTACTATGCTTGGTCCCGTTAATGGTAGAGTTGACATGGGATGTGGTTTGCTATATCAAGGTTTTAATGAGACACCCTATATATATGATACCTATTCACCTAAGTACTATATTGATTTTGTTGAAAACCATGGGATGAAAAAAAATAGGGATCTTGTTTCTTATTTTTTCAACCCTGAACAACCGATTCCGGAGAAGGTTAAAGAAACAGCTGAACGATGTATAGATAATGGGGTTAAAATCCGTTGTTTTAACAGGTTGAGAGCAAATAAAGAATTAAAATGGTGGATAAAATTGATGATGGAGACTTTCTCCAGTCACTGGGGATATGTCAAAGTCTCTGAGGAAGAAGTTAGAACACGATTTGGTGTGAAACAGATTAGATGGATAGTTGATCCTTGTCTTTTTTTAGTAGCTGAAAAAGATGATCAACCAGTGGCTTTTAAATGGTCACTCCCGGATTATAACCAGATATTTAAAACGTTAAATGGGAGATTAGGTGTAATTGGTATATTAAAGTTTTTAATTAAAAAACATACTATTAACCGGGTGAAGTTTAACTTTGTAGGTGTAAAAAAAGAATACCGTGGTCAAGGTATTGGAACTTGTATGAATTATTACACTCTTATGGAATTAAAAAAACGTGGCTGTAAATCAGTGGAGATTGGATGGATTGATGAAAAAAATATTCCTGAACGTAGGGCGACGGAGAAGATAGGAGCGAAAATGTATAAGATATATCGAGTCTATGAAAAAAACATTTAAACCCTAAAAAATCTAAAAAAAAATCAAAATAACATTACATCTTATAATGATATAACTGCTTGTGATATTTTCCCTGCATAAGATTAGATAAACAACTTAAATCGTGTTATAACCTAAATAAATCTATAAATGATTCATCTTATAAAACAAGGTTCAAAGAGATTTTTTTATAAAATATTTTAAAAATAGAAAAGGGGATTAAAGATTTCGGGTTTTAGTATTTAAAACCCATAGATTTTTTACAAAACCCGTAAACAAAAAAAAATATTTTTGTAAGGCATCCCATCTTTTTTTTCTGTCTATCATAGAATGGACAGAA
>Ga0190360_1001425_pt1 | contig 12348 bp, 15 predicted proteins | sample 48721834_MG_FD_161271 | JGI IMG/M metagenome (GOLD analysis project Ga0190360, IMG submission 161271) | Hydrothermal vent microbial mat bacterial communities from Southern Trench, Guaymas Basin, Mexico - 4872-18-3-4_MG | ecosystem: Environmental > Aquatic > Marine > Hydrothermal vents >... | reverse complement strand
AAAGAAGAGTTCCTCCAGCGTCTGAGACATCTGAGGCAACTTCACCGGTTAGCTTTAACCTTATGTAATCCTTGGGAAGAATAATTTTAAAGATCTTATCCCAGATTTCTGGTTCATTTTCTTTTATCCACAAAACAGAAGGAAGCATAAAACCACAGGAAATTGGAAGCCCGGTTATAGACATAATTCTCTTGCCCGATTCCTTTTTTAACCTTTCAACCTGAGGCACACTCCTTCTATCCATCCATATTATGGCTTTTCTTAAAGGATGGTGGTTTTTATCTAAAACTACTGTTCCATGAGTTTGTCCGGAGATTCCAATTCCCTTGATAAGTGAAGAATCTATCCTGGCTTGAGCAAGAACACCCCTTATTGCCCTGGTAACAGCCTGCCACCACTCCTCAGGATCCTGTTCTGCCCATCCGGTGAAAGGTGAGTAAATAGCATAACCTTTTGAATACCTCGCTACAATCTTTCCTGAATGGCTAACCAGAATTACTTTTACACTGGAGGTTCCCAGATCTATGCCTAAAAAGTAAGTCATATTTAAGCCTTGGTCTTAATTCTGAAATTGGAACACTTTTCCCATAGTCTTTCTTTCCAGGGCCCTATTTGTCTGAAAATAACGTCCTAATTTCAGCTTACTCAATTTGACTTGCCCATCCTTACCTATATAATATAACAAAGAGGTAAACATGTTAAGTGCCATGGGCAAACTTCTTATAATCATGGGTATATTCCTTGTGGTTATTGGATTATTTATGCTCTGGGGTCCTAAAATTCCCTATTTAGGAAAGCTTCCCGGAGATATATACATACGCAAAGGAAACTTCACTTTTTACTTTCCTGTTGTCACCTGTGTTCTCGTAAGTCTCATCCTCACCCTGGTGCTCACCCTTATTTTTGGTAGAAAGTAGGATAAAATGATGAACCTATGAGGAGAAAAAAATACTACATTTTAATGGCTGGACTTATCTTAATTTTTATCCTGGGAGGAATAGAAACTGCTTATTTTATTTCTTCCCTCTATAAGCTCCCTCGTATAGAGCAACTGGAAAATTACCAGCCGAGTCAAATTACCACTGTTTATGCAAAGGATGGAGAGGTTATAGCTGAATTTTTTATAGAAAGAAGAGAAATTGTTTCTCTTTCGGATATTCCTGATCATTTAAAGAACGCCTTTATTGCCGTTGAAGACCATAGATTCTATCGCCATCCAGGTGTTGATATAATCCGTATAGTCAAAGCCATCTGGCTTAACGTTGTAACCTGGGGTAAAGGTCCTGGCGCAAGTACTATTACCCAGCAACTGGCAAGAAATTTATTCTTAACCCAGGAAAGAACTCTTATAAGAAAGATAAGGGAGATCCTTTTAGCTATTGAGATAGAAAAAAGGTACAGCAAAAATGAAATTCTTGAAATGTACCTTAATCAGATTTATTTTGGCCACGGGGTTTATGGAGTAGCTGAGGCAGCCTCTTTTTTCTTTGATAAGCCCTTAAAAAAACTCAGCCTTGCCGAAGCGGCTCTCCTGGCAGGAATACCCAAAAGTCCCGGAGAATATTCTCCCATTTATAATCCTCAAAAAGCTCTGAGGAGAAGAAACTATGTATTAACCAGAATGTACCAGGTAGGGTTTATCACTAAGGAAGAAAAGGAGGAGGCAGAAAAATCACCTCTTAACGTAACAGGAGAAAGAAAGGTAAAAGAAAGGAAATATATCTATGAGGCTCCCTATTTTGTAGAATGGGTCAGACAGATTGTAGCTGGTAAATATGGTTACAATCTGCTCTGGCGCGGGGGATTAAAAATCTATACCACCTTAGATCTTAAAATGCAAAAAGCAGCAGAAGATGCACTTGTGTCCTATCTTAAAAAAAACGATTTTCAGGGAGCTCTCCTTGCCATGGACCCCCATACAGGCTTTATAAAAGCCATGGTGGGTGGTAGGGACTTTGAAGAATCCCAGTTTAACAGAGCAACTCAGGCTCGGCGACAAACAGGCTCAGCTTTTAAACCCTTTGTCTATACCGCCGCCATAGATAGTGGAAAATTTAGCCCTACAAGTGTTTTTTTTGATGGACCTGTTATCTTTCTGGGAAAGAAAAGATACGGGAAAAGTGGTGAAGTTAAACAGGTGGGAAAATACTGGTTTCCTGAAAATTATGAGAAACATTACTGGGGGAAGGTATACCTGTGGGAGATGCTGGCTCACTCTATTAATGTTGCTTCCGTAAAATTATTACAAAAAGTTGGAGTTGCCACCGCGATAAAATATGCAAGAAAAATGGGAATTGAAAGTCCCCTCAATCCTGATCTCACTTTAACTTTGGGAACTTCGGCTCTAACTCTTCTTGAAATGGTAAGAGGCTATGCAACCATAGCAAACTATGGAGTAAAAGTGACTCCTATTTTTATCCAGAAAATAGAAAATTCTCAGGGAAAGGTTATCGAAGAAAATTTCCCTAAAGGAGAAAGTGTGCTTTCTCCTCAAACTGCTTTTATTATGATTGATCTACTTAGAAAAGCTGTGGATATGGGAACAGGTAGCAGAATTAGAAAAATGGGGTTTACCCGTCCCTGTGCAGGTAAAACCGGGACCGTAGGTTGGACAGGAGAAAAAGATACAGATAAAACTATGGATGCCTGGTTCATAGGTTTTACTCCTGATCTTGTAGCTGGAGTATGGATTGGCAAGGATGATGGCAGTCCCCTTGGTGAGAAAATAACAGGTAGTGTAGCAGCAATACCTGTTTGGACAGAGTTTATGAAAAAATCGCTGGAAGGAAAACCGGTTGAAGATTTTGTTTCTCCACCTGGTATAGTGTTTAAAAAGATAGATATACAAACAGGGCTTCTTGCTACCAAGGAGTGTAAAAACGCTGCCTGGTTTGCTTTTCTTAAAGATAATGCACCTCAGACCTACTGTTTCGAGCATCAGAACTATCGGTCTTTGGTAAAAGAATTTAACCCCTCTCGATTTCTCATCTTCTATTTTTAAGAAAGAAGATAAAAAAAGGAGGTGAAGGAAATGTTCGGAAAGGTAAAAGACCCTGTATGCAAGATGAAAATCAAGAAATCTGACGCTGCCACAACTTCTGAATACGAAGGTAAACTCTACTACTTTTGTTCCGAGCGGTGTAAAGAGCAATTTGAGAAAAATCCAAGCAAATACATTGGTTAATCAATACCTGCTTCTCTACGCAGAACTTCAGCCATATCGGTCAACTCCCAGCTAAATTCTGGTTCCTGCCGACCAAAATGTCCATAAACGGCTGTTTTCTTATAGATGGGACGAAGCAAGTTTAATTTTTCAATTATGCCTCGCGGAGAGAGAGGGAAAATTTCGCAGACTAACTCTTTTATTTTTGAGTCCGGTATCTTTCCTGTCCCAAAGGTATCAACCATTAAAGAGACAGGTTCTCGTAGTCCTATAACATAGGCAATCTGGACTTCACACCGACTTGCTAAGCCACTTGCTACAACGTTCTTGGCTATGTATCGTGCCATATAGGATCCTGAACGATCTACTTTGGTTGGATCCTTTCCGGAGAAACACCCTCCTCCATGGGAGCCGACACCTCCATAAGTATCCATAATTATCTTTCTTCCTGTAAGTCCTGTGTCCGCTTGAGGTCCTCCAACTTTGAAACTGCCGGTGGCATTTATATAATAGGACATCTCCGGGTCTCGGTATTCTTCAGAAATGCAGGGTTTAATCACAACTTCTATAATTTCATCCTCTATGTCTTCTGTCTCAACTTCTGGAGAATGCTGGGCAGAAATGACCACTGCTTTTACCCTTCTTGGAACTCCATTTTCGTATTCAACAGTTACTTGAGATTTTCCATCCGGACGTAAGTAAGGCAGGATCTTTTTCTTTCTCACATCCGCAAGTCGTTTGGTAAGGCGATGAGCTAATACAATAGGTAAAGGCATGTACTCAGGTGTTTCAGTTGTGGCATAACCAAACATCATTCCCTGGTCTCCGGCTCCATCTTTGTCCACACCCTGAGCAATGTCGGGAGATTGCTCGTGAATGGAAGTAACTACAGCACAGCTTTTGTAATCTATCCCGTAACTAGCATGAGTGTAACCGATCTCCTTTAATGTATTTCGGGCTATGGTAGGGATATCCACGTAACAGCTGGTGGTAATTTCTCCGGCTACAAAAACAAGACCTGTGGTAACCAGAGTTTCACAGGCAACCCTGCCATTGGGATCCTTTTCTAAAATGGCATCCAGTACCGCATCAGATATTTGATCGGCAATTTTATCAGGATGACCCTCGGTGACCGATTCAGAGGTAAAAAGATAGTTATCTTTTTTCATTTTATCCTTCCTTATTATCCTTCCTTAATGTACGTAACTAAATTCCCTCTGCTTCTATTACTTTGATTATATCATCTACTGTTTCAGCTTTCATCAGTTCCTGCCGGGCTTTTCTTTTGCGTAAAAAGCGGGAAATAGTGGCCAGAGCTTTTAAATAATCTCCAGAAGCTTTCTGGGGAGCTCCCAAAAGAAAGAAAAGGTGAACCGGTTCCTTATCCAGTGCATCGAAATCTACTCCTTCTTTGGATATGCCAAACGCCCCTACCAATTCAGTTACAGCCCTGGATCTTGCATGAGGTATTGCTATGTTGTAACCAATTCCAGTGCTCCCCAGTTCTTCTCTTTCCTTTATTACTCGCAAGAACTCATCTGAATCAGTTACTTTCCCGGTCTTTTCCAGAAGAGAAACAAGTTCTTTTAGCACCTCATCTTTAGTTTTAGAAACTAACCGCGGTTTTATGGCTCTTCGGTCTAAAAAACTCATTAACTGCAATTTGCTCCTCCTATTCGGGCTGGACTAAGACAAAAGTCCCGTTTTCCTTTTTATATATTACATTCACTTGATTGGTTTCTGCGTTTAAAAAAATAAAAAAATCATTTTTGGAAAGGCGAAGCTGCAGCGCCGCTTCATCAACTCCCATAGGTTTTGCCAGCTCTCTGGTTATCTCAATTACAGGAGGAGGTTCTAATTCAGGAGTTTCTTTGCTTTCTTCACCACTTACTGTTTGAACCTTTCCCTTGTGCCAGGTAAATTTATGATTTTTCTTCTTTTCCTTGTACTTCTTTGACTGTCGAGTTACTTTATCAATAGCTCTCTCAATGGAGGCATAGAGATCACTGGTTGCTTCCTTACCATTTATAGTCATCCCTTTAATATGGAGATTTATTTCTGCCTCATATCTGTCCTTTTCATTTTTAAGTATCAGATGACAGAAAATTATATCTTTAAAATATCTCTCTATTTTTTTTATTTTCTTCTTAACAAAACTATCAATTTGTTCAGTAATGGGTACTCTGACACCACTTATTTCTACTTTCATGTTTTTGACCTTTTGAATTTTCTTAAAATAATCCCGGCTGAAATCCTATAATCAAAGCTATCTCATTCTTTAATTATATTCATCCAGCCGGGTTCGCTTTCTAAGCTCTTCTCCTTTGTTTCATTACATTGACTGCCTGAAGGCCACGTTCGGTTTCCTGAACATCAAATGTAACTTTATCTCCTTCTTTGAGGCTTTTAAACCCCTCTTGAACTATGTTGGAAAAATGTACAAAGACATCTTTCCCGTTAGTTCGAGAGATAAACCCGTAACCTTTACGGTCATCAAACCACTTGACCGTTCCTTCTTCTGGCATTAAACTACACCCCCTTCTTTAAAAAATTTATCGGCAAATCCTGCCAAATTATAAATGCTACCCTGTAAAATGTCAATTGATTTTTAATCAGGTGTTCTCGCAAGAGCAAAAGCAAATACTTCTGCCTTAGCCTGTTTTATCGTTGAAGATGCTTCGTTCAGCGTTGCTCCTGTAGTGTAAACATCATCAACCAGCAGAACAGTTTTTCCTTCTATTTTTTTCCTCAGGACAAATGCATCAGTTAAGTTTTTTCTTCTATCCTGTTTATCTAAATTTGTTTGAGGCAGGGTGTATCTTACTCTGGCAAGATAATTTCCCACCTTGACTTTTAAATGCCTGGCCACTATTCTGGCAATGTCTTCAGCCTGATTGAATCCTCTCTCTCTTTTCCTTTTTGGATGGAGAGGAACGGGAACTACTAATTCAATCCCCAAGGAAATGAAATCTACTTTTTTAAAATAACTATCAAGAATGAAATTAAATCCTCTACTTATTCCTCTCATGGATTTGTATTTGAAGAGCCTGATAGCCTCAGCCATTACACCACGGTAAAAGGTAGGAGTAAAAAGCCTTTTAAAACCGGGAGGAAACTTCTGACATGATGAACAAATCGGCGAAAAATTTTCACCCTGACAGTCAACTCCAAGAGGTTTACCACATCTTATACAAACTGGAAAGGGTACCCATTCAACCTTCTGCCAGCAATTCCAACATATAAAGCTTCTGTTTAATGATTCCAATGGTAAACCACAAATAGAACAATTTGCGGGAAAAAAGAGGTCCAATGCACCTCTGGCAAAATCCTGCCATTCCAACTTCCAAACTCCCACCAGCGTAGAGTGTATTAAAAAACAAATTATTGTCAAGAGCTTATATTTTCAACTCCTCAATTTTTATGTTATTTAAACTGACATTTTTTGGTGCCATCTTCAACTCATTTCAATGGCTTATTTTTACAGTGTAAATGGGGAATCTTAGACATTTTGAAGACTAAATTTGAAGACTAAAAATGTTTTTTGCATCAAAATTATGCAGAAAAAGATTGCTTTTTATCTGATACTTAGCGAAAAATCATGTATTTTCAGAGCACCGGTGGTGGTATTTTTTTTGCTCTAACTAAAAGGAGCAGAGAAAAATGGATTCTCATCAAAATAAAGTACAATATAGAAGGCTTTATATTTTGTGGGAGGTTTATCAGCGTCTTGTGGCGAAAGAGGTAGCTAAAGAAATTTTTGAAAAGATAAGAAAACAGATTCACATCTCGCTGTTGAAGCTTAAAAGCAAAAAATAAAGAAATTTCATTTCCCGAGTAAAATGAGAAGGAATATAGATTCAACGAATAAGGTAGATTTATGGCTATCCAACAAGACACAGCAAGATTTAGCAACTTTGCAACAAGGACTGATCGAAGTTCTTAAGCTGGTGAAAATAATAAGTCAGAATCAAGAGCTGGGGAAGAAGGAAGGTCAGAAGAATCCTGATTCCATTTTAACAGGCAAAGACAAAAAAACTGGATCTTAAAGTCATCGTTATTTGTGTCGAAAAAACCTACCTGTAATGTTTAATCCCAAAGCCTACTTTTAACGTCTTTCTTGCTTGCCTATTATAGGCTCAAGTTATACAGCTCAACAGCGTTGTTTCGAAAAATTTTCCAGGCTATATCAATGGCACTCTCTTGACTCAGGTATTTTCTCTCTATTTTTTCACCAAGCACACGGACAACAACTTCTCTGGCAGTCAAAAGAGCCCCATAAGTTTCCTCCACTGTCCAGCAATCCCCACCCCAGGTAATTCGATCTACATCTACCATATCTATCCACTCATGTAGTGTCCTTGTAGCTACTTCTGGGGATAAAATGGGGAGCCAAACCAGATCCAGATAAACATTATGATAGGTAAAAGCAATAGCACAAATTTGACTGGTCCAGGGATATCCACCATGAAAAAGAACAAATTTAGCCTCAGGATAGCGAGAGATAAGACTTATAAGGTTCATTGGATTGGAACCTTCAAGTCTGGCTAAACCGGTATGAATCTGAATAGGAAGATTATGATCTATAGCCTTCTCCACGATAAAATGCATGATATAGTCACCAAATAGTTTTTTTGCCCTATCTGGAACCTGTTCCTCTGAAAGACCAAAGACTCTCCTGGCCTCTTCTTTTCTTACAGATTGAAAATCAATGGATCTTTCGTAGGCTGTAGCACACTTTATAGCTACAGCCCCTTCATTTTTGTTTTTCTCAATAGCAAAGACAATAAAATCAAGATAATCATCAAAAGTTCGAATGTTAAATTTCAGTTTTTCGGCATAGTCATAGGGAGAAACTCCATCATGGCTTTTAACTTCCCGATTATATCCAATAAGAAAAGGGTCTATACGGAAAACAGGGTTGAAAATCTCTCTATCTACCTGTGTATTTCCCATTTCCCAGAACTGATCCCATATAATGAGATCTATATTAGCTTTATCTTTTAAAATCATCTTTTGCCAGTTTTCTTCTCTACTCGCTTCACCTATTTTTTTCGAAAGTTCCTTCCAGCTATCTCTACTTATTTCTGGCAGTTTAAAGTTGTATAATTCTCTCAGTGCCCGAAATAAAGACCTGTAAAATGCTCGTCCTTTAACTTTCTTTAGAAAATTCTCCAGAGAATCCCACCTTTCCTCTATAACTTCTTTTCGTTCCCAGCCGCAATAGCTATTGTTTAACATAAAAGAAAGATTTACTTCTTCGTTGTCTTTCATTCTTCTTATTATGAGGGAATTATCCGGTCCCTTTTCGCTTGTCCAACCTTCAGGTAATATATGTTCATGAGTGTCAATAACCGGAATTTTGTTGATTTCATCTGTTAATTCGGTTAGAAACTTCATTTAATCCTCCTTTTAACTTTAATTGAAATTTGAAAGTAAAACAAAAATTCTAAGTGATTATCTTACAACTTTTTGGATTAGTCAAGCAGCCAAAACTGACATTGGGACAGTTTTTACCTGTATTTTTCCTTTAGGCTGGAATTAAGTTATTTTTTACCTGATAATTCTCAACTTGACTCTCCTTTTTATCAATGTAAACTTACCAGGGTGGGAGTTTCATGAGATTAAAAAATAGCATTTATAATGGGTCCTTTTGAAAAAGTGGACAAAATTGACGAAGACACAAGCTGTTGTTTAATTTCCCTGAAATTGCTCCTCGAAGCCTGGTATCCAGGAATCCTCAGGATTTAAAGAAATTCCTCTTGCAGTCAGGGCGAAAATGATAATAAAACCCCTTAACAGATATAGCGGTGAAGGTGTTCTCCGAACATATCTCGCCGGAGTGGACATAATAGGAGAAAAAGTTGTACAAATAAATGTACCCAGTCCAGCAGGCATCCTTGAAATAAATTAAATAAATTAAACAAGACCCTTTATAAATTGACACAAAGCCTATTTTAGGTAAAATGCTTTCATAAAAAATTAAAACAAACAAAAATGGAAACAGTTGACCGGGAAAAATTAATAGCCCTGGTAGCAAATCTCTGCCAGGAGGCTAATTATGGAGTGAGAGAGGATGTTTTGGAATATCTGGAAAAAGCTTTTGAAAAAGAGGAAGGAGTGCCCAAAAGGATCCTTGGTCTCATTCTGGAAAACATAAAAATAGCCAAAAAAGAAAAAATTGCCGTTTGTCAGGACACCGGAATGACCGAGGTTTTTTTACAGATAGGCAAAGGAGTACACATTGATGGCGAATTGCTGGAAGAAATAATAAGTGAGGGAGTCGCTGTTGGATATGAGAAGGGATACTTGAGAAAATCGGTAGTGGATGATCCACTCTTTTCTCGAAAGAACACGGAAAACAATACTCCTCCTGTAGTTCACTTTCTTTTTGATGATAGCCAGGATCTAACGGGAAAAGTAAAAATAACCATTTTCCCTCGAGGCTTCGGGGCAGAAAATATGACTCAAATTGCCATGCTCTCTCCCTCTGAGGGAGAAGAAGGAGTAAAAAGATTTGTAATTGAAGCCGTAAAAAGAGCGGGCACCAATCCCTGTCCTCCTATTATAGTGGGAATTGGCATCGGAGGGACGGCAGAAAAATGCCTTGCTTTATCTAAAAAAGCTCTACTGCGTCCCCTAAATTTGAAATCAACTCATCCTCAATATGCAAGTATGGAAAAAGAACTCCAGGAGAAAATAAACGACTTAGAAATAGGCCCACAGGGATTTGGAGGAAAAAACACCTGTCTGGGCGTGAATATAGAATATTTTCCCACTCATATAGCAGGACTACCTGTGGCCGTAAGCATAAGCTGCTATGCCTTGCGGCAGGCCTCAAGGATTTTCAAATTGTGAAAGATATGAAAAATCATAGTTCTTCCAGGATTTTACTGGGAATTGATGAAGCTGGCAGAGGACCGGTAATAGGTCCTATGATTATATGTGGAGCCATAATAAAAGAAGAGGATATTCCCAAACTGGTGCAAATTGGAGTTAAGGATTCAAAAATGCTTTCCCCTCAACGAAGAGAGAAGCTGAAAAATCTTATAGAGAAGATAATTCTGCAATGGAAAATCATAAAGATTCCCGCTCTGGAAATAGACAAATTTGGAATAAATTACCTTGAACTTAAAAATACTGCTGAGCTGATTAACGAATTTTCTCCCCATATCGCTTTTATTGATTGTCCAACTTGCTGGTGTGACTCTTACTGTAGAAAACTAAAGACCCTTCTTAAAACGAGTGAAACACAAATTGTTGCCGAAAATTTTGCCGATAAAAACTATCCAGTTGTTTCAGCAGCATCTATATTAGCTAAAGTAACAAGAGACAGAGAAATTGAAAAAATATCCAGTATTTATGGAAATGTAGGTTCCGGGTATGCTTCAGATAGGAGGACCATAGAATTCCTTAAAAAATGCTTGCGAGTACATCAGAATCTTCCAGATTTTGTCAGAAAAAGGTGGAAAACTGTCCAGAGAGTTAGCAGCACAATAAATAAAGAGAAGAATCTGCAATCTAAATTCTCAAAATTTAATAAAAATGATTAAAAAAAGCTACTTTATTTTGATTTTCGTTGCTGGAGCGTCTGTCATAATTTTGGCTCTTTTGTTTTTTAGCCATTGGGAGGAAAAAGTTGAAAAACTTTTTCCAAGAGAAGATTTAAAAGAAATACCTCTTGTTGAAGCAAAAGGTGTCGAGTTCACTGGATGGGATGAACAGGGAAGAAAATCCTGGATATTAAAGGCAAAAGAGGCAGCACAGTTTCCCCAGCGTATTCACTTAAAAAAAGTAGAGATTACTTTGTTTGAAAAAGGAAAACCTGCCTCAGAAGGCTTCGCCGATGAAGTTGTGGTTGAGAGTTCCACCTCGGACTTCTATTTAAAAGGAAACGTATATATTATCTCTTATCGGGATGGAGCCGAACTAAAAACCGATGAGCTTGAATGGGATGGATCGGAGAAAAAATTATTTACCGAGGGGGAAATCACCATAAAAAAGGGTGGACTTCTTATTAAAGGAAAGGGGTTGATAGGAAGTTCGGATCTAAGTAAGGTGATCATCAAAAATCAGGTTACCACCTATATTAAAGAAGGAGGAATTTAATGAAAAAACTATCTATCGGCAGTTTACTGCTCATTGTACTGATAGCACTCTCAGCAACAGTCTGTATGGGTGAAGAGGAAAAAATGACTGTTATCTCTCAACAGCAGAGTATAGACTATATCAATCGTGTTTTAACCTATCAGGGTGAGGTTAAAGTTACCTGGAAAGATTATATCTTAACAGCAGACAGGGTGGAGATTTATCTTACAGAGGAAAATACACTGAAAAAGATAATCGCCGAAGGGAAAGTTACCATAAAGCAAGATAAAACCATAGAAGGCTCCTGTCAAAAGGTAACCTATACAGCCCCGGATGGTCTTATTTTGCTGGAAGGAAATGTCAATTACAAAGACACTTTGGGAAATTCTCTGTCTGCCGACAGGGTTATGGTGTGGACTATAGAAAGAAAAATTGAGGCACAGGGAAGTCCCGTTTCAGCTACTTATATTATAAGTCAAGGTGCAACAAGTGGCACTGCAGGTGGAGAATCTAAGTAAAAGCTATAAAAAAACACCGGTGGTAAGGGGAATCTCTCTGAAAGTAGAAAAAGGTCAAATAGTTGGTTTATTAGGACCTAATGGAGCCGGCAAGACAACAACTTTTTATATGATCGTGGGTCTTGTGCGGCCTGACGAAGGAAAGATATTTCTGAACGGGGAAGAGATAACTCATCTTCCCACTTATAAGAGAGCCCGCAAGGGAATCGCTTACCTCCCACAGAATCCGTCAGTTTTTCAAAAATTAACGGTAAAAGAAAACCTTATGGCAATACTGGAAACTCTGGATCTTTCAATAGGAGAACAAGAAGAAAAAGCCCGGCAATTTATGGAAGATTTCGGTATATACCATTTAAGGGACAAAAAGGCTTATTTTTTGTCTGGCGGAGAGCGCCGGAGGGTTGAAATAGCAAGAGCGCTTCTCACTTCCCCTTCCTTTGTCCTTCTTGATGAACCCTTTGCCGGGATAGATCCTATCACTGTTGCCGATCTTCAATCAATTATATTTGACCTCAAAAAAAGAAGGATTGGGGTTTTGATAACTGACCACAATGTAAGAGAAACTCTACAAATAACCGATTT
>Ga0190360_1001424_pt1 | contig 12350 bp, 12 predicted proteins | sample 48721834_MG_FD_161271 | JGI IMG/M metagenome (GOLD analysis project Ga0190360, IMG submission 161271) | Hydrothermal vent microbial mat bacterial communities from Southern Trench, Guaymas Basin, Mexico - 4872-18-3-4_MG | ecosystem: Environmental > Aquatic > Marine > Hydrothermal vents >... | reverse complement strand
AGAGAGAGTTCAAGAAGCTCTGAGAAGGCCGGTAGGAATGATTTTGGTCACTGGGCCTACCGGCTGTGGAAAAACCACTACTTTATACTCAATGATGGAAATTCTAAACAGTCCGGGAGTGAACATTTCCACAATTGAAGACCCAATTGAGTACCGGATGCCAAGAATTAACCAAACCCAAGTTAATCCCAAAATTGGCTTAACTTTTGCTTCGGGCCTTCGAGCTTTATTACGACAGGACCCAGATATTATTATGGTAGGAGAGATTAGAGATTCTGAAACTGCTTCTCTTGCCATTAATGCTGCTCTAACTGGTCATTTGGTTCTCTCTACTTTACACACTAATTCAGCAGCTGGAGCCGTTCCTCGATTAATTGAGATGGGAGCAGAACCCTTTCTCCTAGCATCCACTTTAAATTTAATTTTGGCTCAGAGGTTGGTCAGAAAGTTATGTGAAGGGAAAGAGAAATATAAATTAAACCAAAATCAATTGAAGAATTTAGCTAAGTACTGTAACTTAAAAGAAATTGAAAGAGTTCTTCAGGAAGAAAAGATTTTAAGCCCGAAAAAGAATTTGAAAGATATTGAATTTTTCCATCCGAAACCTTCTAAAGAATGTCCAGAGGGGTATAAAGGAAGAATTGGGATATTTGAAGTTCTTAGGGTTTCTCCAAGCTTAAAAGAGTTGATCCATCAGGGAGCAACTTCTGATGAAATTCAAGCGAGAGCCAGAAAAGAAGGGATGCAATTAATGATTGAAGATGGATTTGTCAAAGCTTCTCAAGGTATAACCTCAATTGAGGAGGTCTTGAGGGTGATTGTTGAATAAAATGCCAAAGTATTTTTATAAAGCAAAAAATTTAAGAGGAGAAGAAGAATCAGGAATTTTAGCTGCTGAAGATACTTCCCACTTAGCTCAAGTTTTGCGAAAAAAGGGATTCTTCCTCATCGAAGCTAGAGAAGAAGGGGAAAGCGAAGAGAGAGGAATAAAACTTCCTAAGCTTAGTATTTTAAGCAGATTTTTTAGGGTGCCTCTTACTGAGAAATTATTTTTTACTCGAAATCTCGAAGTAATGATAAAGAGCGGAGTTTCTTTGCCAAGATCTTTAGAGATTTTAGCCATTCAAGCTAAGACCCCGAAATTCAAAATGGCTTTAGAGAAAATTTCCAAAGAAATTGTTAAGGGAAGAAGTTTAGCCGATGCTCTTGGTGAATTTCCTGATATTTTCCCCACTTTGTATCAAGAGACAGTAAGAGTAGGAGAAGAAACCGGAAAAATAGAAGATGCTTTAAAAATTTTAAGTGTCCAAATGGAAAGAGAACATAGTTTAAAATCAAGGATAAAAGCAGCTATGATTTATCCGATGATTGTTCTTTGTTTAGCTTTCAGTATTGGTATATTTATGATGATTTTTGCTGTACCAAAACTTAAAGCTGCTTTTGAAGAACTCGGAGTGGAACTCCCATTTACTACTCAGCTTATTATTTCTTTTGCTGATTTTTTGAGAAAAAAATGGCCCTTAGCAATTTTACTTTTTGTAATACTAATTTTCGCAGCCCTATTGGTTTCGAGAATCAAGAAGACTGGTAAATTCAAGTCAAAATTAATTTTAAGCATTCCAATTATCTCTAAACTTTCTAAACAAACAAATTCTGCTTTAGCTCTTCGAACTTTAAGTTCGCTTTTATCAGCGGGAGTACCGATTGTTCGTGCTTTAGAAGTTGGAGCTGGAGCTTTAACTAATTTTTACTTTCAAGAATCACTAAAAGAAGCAGCCAAAGTGGTAGAGAAAGGAAAGAAGCTATCTGAAGCGCTCCAGCCTTATCAAAATCTCTACTCTCCGATGGTCTTACAGATGATGAAAGTGGGAGAGGAAACAGGGGAAACTGCTCGAGTTTTAGAAAAGTTAGCTGATTTTTATGAAGAAGAGATCCGGAATGCCACTCAAAAACTCTCCTCAATTATTGAGCCTCTTCTCATCATCTTTATTGGTGGAGTAGTTGGTTTTTTTGCTGTTTCGATGATGCAACCAATGTTTGGTATAATGAGCGGGATACGTTAAAAGATGTCAAATGTCAAATGTCAAATGTCAAATAGAAAGAGTTTCACTTTGATTGAGATTTTGATTGTTATTTCAATTATTGGAATAATGGTTGGAGTTTCCTGGAGTGCTTTAAAATTCCTTCAACCTTCTTGGCAATTAAACAGTGCTGTTCGGGAATTAGTAGGAGATTTCCGTTTTGCTCAACAAATGGCTGTTACTGAACAGATTGATTATGGAGTTTCCTTTTCTACTACTACGAGAGAATATCAGATAACTAAATATGGAACCACCACCCAAGTAATCCTTAGCAAATCTTTACCAACAGATATAGAATTTAAAGAAATTACCGGGTTTACTAATAACGAAGTATTATTTAACCCTTATGGGGCAGTTAAAGAAGGAGGAAATGTTTCTTTAATTAATAAGGTAGGAAAAACAAAGACAGTTGAGATAAGACCTTCAGGTTTTGTGAAAATAGCAGAATAACTATAGCAAAAATATGCTCTATTTCTCAAGCTATAAATCTGCTAGAAATGGGTTTACCTTTTTGGAAGCAATGATTGCAATAGTCCTCTTAATTGTAGGAATTGTTACTGTTTTACAGATTTTTCCTTTGGCTTTTGGAATAGGAATCTCAAACCAAAAAGAGACTCAAGCAACGATGCTTTGTCAGGAAAAAATCGAGGAGATAAATTCTAAGAATTATCGGGAAATCCAGGTTGGCATTCAAACTGAAGATCCTCTACCTTCTCCTTTTGAAAAGTTTTCTCGAGAGACAAAAGTGAGCTATGTTGATAACAATCTCCAGGCTACGACTTCTGATACTGGGTTGAAAAAAGTAGAAGTTGAAGTTTGGTGGAGTTCATTTTTTCCAGCCGGTAAAAAACAAATAAAAGTTACTACCTTAATCGCTGAAAAATAATATGCCTGAGAAAAATTCCTTAGGAGCTTTCACTTTAGTTGAAGTTCTGATAGCAATAACAATCTTTATTCTTGTTGTTATTGCCATCTTTAGCCTTTATCTCAGTGGAATTGGGTTTTATCGAAGAGGAACCACCCGAGGTGAACTTTTACAAAACGGAAGAGTAATTTTAGAGAGGATGAGCCGGGAGATCCGACAAGCCAGAGAAATAGTTACTGAACTTTCTGAAACCGAATCAGGAGCCACCAGTACCATTTTATTTGAAGACGGTCATATCTCCCTCAACTACCATTATATTCATTATTTTCAAGATGGAGATTTGATAAAGAGAGAGGTAATCGGCTATTATTTCTCAGACGATCAAAGTCAAACTCTTGTGCCTTGGGATTCAACCCCTCCTCCTGGCCAGACGTTGGAGAGAAAAGTTTTAGAAGAAGCAAAAGTAATTGGGGAACACCTTCAAAATTTAGAAATTTGGGGCTCGAATCTAGTTAATATTTTTTTAACTTTAACAGAGGGTGGAGAAACTCTTGAGTTAAGAACTAAAATTTTTGGCCGAAATCTTTAAATAAAATTAAGAAGAATGATAAAAATTAAAAAATTTCTTCCAAGCTGTCAGGGAAGTGTTATCATCGTTGCTATTCTGCTTTTAGGGATAATGATTTTTTTAGGAAGTTTTTTTATCGGTTTTAGTTTAACTGGATCCAAAATCTCCAAGGCTCAGCAGTTTTCCACAAGAGCTTATTATCTAGCTGAAGCTGGAATTCATGAGGCAATTTGGAAGCTAAAAAACGATGATATTTTAACCGATGGAGATGATCCTTGGAAAATCTGTTTTGTCAGCTCTACTGTTGATTGTCCAGATTGTGCAACTTGGCAGGACTCTTTTGTTAGAAACTACACATCTGACTCTGTTACTTCTGTTTCAATAAAAAATTCTCAATGTGCTCAGGGCTTAATTATTGCCACTACTACTTTAAAATTTGCTGGCAATAGAACTGCTCAAAGAGTAGTAAAGGTAAAAGTTCTTAAAGCTTTTGGTAGTTTAACTGAAGACAGTCCACTTTTTGCTGGTGCACCAAGTGGGGAAAGTACAATCCAAGCTAGTGAAATGAATGTTTACGACGGTAATATTTTTAGCAACAATAATATTAATATTAAATTTTGGAGTACGGTAAGCGTCTATGATAATCCAGTGACTCCTACGAGCACTTCTCAGGAAGGTCAGGTCTTATCAGTTCAAAATATAAATATCACTTGGAGTACCCTAATTTCTTCAAGCACCTGTAGCAAGAAACTTTGTACTCCAGAAATATGTGAAAAGTGTCCTCCTGATCCAATGCCTATGCCAGCAATTGATTTCGATTCTTCTGAGCCTACTTCCTACAAAAACAAAGCTCTTCGTGCCCAACAAGAAGGGTTATGTAGTGTGGTAGGAAGAGATTCAACAGGGAGTATAGTAACCTCAAGTAGCAAATGCATCTTTTCTGAGACAGAGTTTGAAGATCTTCTTTGGAAAATCGGGAAAGGAGGTACTTTAGTTTTAGAATATCACTCCTCCCCCGCTGCCACCTCTACTTACTATGTGGAAGGAGGAATCGATCTTAAAGGAGAAAGGTATTTAGAAATTAATGGAGTTTTGCTAGCCGATGGGACAATAAATATTGGAGAAAAATTTTGCTGGAAAAGAGGAGGAGAATCTGATTGCGGCCTTGATCAGATCACAATTAATGATCCTGGCAAAGGGATTCCCTCAGGACTTTTCACCAAAGCAAGAATTAATTTTGGGCCTTATACCTCTTTTAAAGATGTAAACATTAAAGGACTTGTTTATTCCCAGGATGAAATGCGATTAACTAGCCTCCCAAATACTTTCGAGGTGATTGGAGGAATGGTTGGTCGGAAATTTTCCCTAACCAGTGCTTTCTCTCCTCTTAATATCTACTTAGATAATGTTATAATCCAAGAGGGAGTTTGGGGAGGCCCTCAGCCTCCTGGTGAAGAGAGCTACGTTTATTCACCCATAGTAACCATTGAGCATTGGGAAGAAAGTTATTAAAACTTTATGATAAATTTCCCTTTTAAAAAAATAAAGAGTTTCGGCTTGGATATTTCTGATCTTTCCCTAAAGATAGCCAAACTTAAAGAAGGAAAAGATGGTTTAAATCTAGCTTCTTTTGGTGAAACTGAAATCCCCACTGGAATTATTGAAGGAGGAGAAGTTAAAGATGAGAATTCTCTTAGTAAGATCATCAAAAAGAGTTTAACTCAAGTTCACGGGGAAAAACTGAAGACAAAATACCTAATTGCTTCTCTGCCCGAAGAGAAATCTTTTTTGGATATTTTGCAAATACCCCTTTTAAAAGAAGAAGAAATGGAAAAGGCAGTAAGGTTTGAAGCAGAAAATCATATTCCTCTTCCTTTAGATGAAGTATACTTGGATTTCAAAAAAATCGAGAATGTTTTTAATCAGAGAAAATATCAAGAAATTTTAATCGCTGCTGCCCCCAAAAAAGTAGTAGATAGCTATTTAAAAACTCTTAAAAAAGCTGGTCTTCAACCAATTGCTTTCGAAGTTGAATGTTTAGCAATTGTCAGAGCTTTGATTAAAAAGGAGGCTACGACCCGACCCCTTTTGATAATTGATTTTGGAGCAACTAGAACAAGTTTCATTATATTCTCTGGCAGGAGCTTAAGATTTACCTCGACTATCCCTATTTCTTCCTATGCTTTAACCGAAAACATTGCCAAAAACTTAAAAGTAAGCCTAAAAAAAGCAGAAGTGATGAAAAAGAAATATGGACTAATAGGGAAGAAAGAGATTTCTGACTCAATAATTCCTGCTTTAACAGATTTAGTTGAGCAAATAAAAACTCATCTTGATTATTATCATTCCCATTTGCCCAAGTCTCAAATTCAACGTGATGGTAAAAGATTAGAAAAAATATTACTTTGTGGAGGAGGAGCAAATCTGAAAGGGCTGGTTGAATTTTTGGCAACAAATCTCAAAGTCGAAGTGGAGCTAGGTAATCCTTGGGTGAACATTTTAAAGCGTCCTCTTCGAAAAATTCCGGAGTTGCCTTTTGAAAAATCTCTTGCTTATACCACCGCTTTAGGCTTAGCTTTAAAGGCAATATATGACAATTAATCTTTTACCCGAAAAAGAAAAAAAGGAATTAGAAATGGAGATGGTATGGAGAAAGGTTCTCTTAATTTTGGTTTTTATTTTAGTCTTTTTAAGCTTATTAACTCTCTCTCTTTTTGCTCTAAGAACTTACATCATCACCCAGACAGAAGAATTAAAAACTATTGTTTCTGAGAAGAGACTAACTCTTGAGAATTCTGGATTCCAAAACTTTAAAACAATAATTAACCAAGCTAATGAAAATCTCCAAAAGCTCCAAAAATTTAGAGAAAGACAAATCCTTCTTACCCCTCTAATTGAAAAACTTGGTAAGTTGAAACCCCCAACTATATATTTCACCACCCTTTCTTTTCAAAAAAAGCTGAAAGAAATTAAAGAAAAAGAAAGTGACAAAATCAGACAAGAGGTTTTCGCTGAATTTTACATTTCTGGCTGGGCAGACACTCGAGAAACTTTATTCCTTTTCAAAAAGAAATTGGCAGAAGTGGAAGAGTTCAAAGGAGTTTATTTTACCCCCAGTTCTTGGATTTCTCCCTCTGATGTTAATTTCTCTTTTAGTTTTCAGATTAAAGTGCAATGAGATCAGCTAAACAAAAAATTTATATAACTTTGGTTTTGTTCGGCATTTTGTTCTTTCTCTTTGTGAGTTTCTTGGTTTTACCTTTTTTCAAAAAACTCGAAAAAACCTCTCAAGAACTTGCTTTACAGAAGACAACTTTAAGTTTATTTGAAAATCAACTTAAAGAACTTCGAGATTTCCAGGGGAAATATCCCTCGTATCAGCCGTTTTTAGCAGAAATTGAAGAGTTGTTTGTTTCTCAAGATGCCCCCATCGAGTTTATTGAGTTTTTAGAGAAAGAAGCAAGGGCCTCAGAGCTTTCACTTGAGATTGCCCCTTTGAATCTAAGAACAACTAAAAATGATCTTTGGCCTCCGGTTGCTTTCTCTCTTTCTTTGGCAGGTCGTTTCCCAAATTGCTTGAGATTTTTAGAGAGATTAGAAGAAAGTTCATGGTTGATTGAAATTACCCAGCTTACTTTTGGGGAGATATCGGAGAAGAGTAGTTGGTTAGAGAAGTTTGAGAATGTTCAGCCTGGCGATATATACCTCAATCTAACCCTAAAGGTTTTTTCTCCAGAATCTCCACTTAGCAAAAAAGAATGAAGATAAAAGGTAAAAAAATAAAACAAGGAGTAAGAAATATTTTCAAGAAATTGTTTCAGAAAATATATCTTATCTTTGTTTTGCTAGTGATTCTAAACTTAATCCTGGGAGAGTTTTTCTTTTGGAAATATTATCTTAAAGCAGAAGAAAAAGAAATTGAAATTCCTTCTTCTTTGAAAATTGATCAAACTTTGCTTAATAAATTTTCTTTGAATCAGCGGGAAAGAGAAGAACTTTTTAAAGCAGCCTTAAACAAGGATTATCCAGAGCTTTTTAGTAGCTCTGCCCTCCGGAAAACGGAGATAGAAAAATAATTCTTATTGACCGACTCTTATTTTTTTACTATAATATCTCTACTCCCTTGAAATTAAAAACTCTCTCCCCGTAGTTCAACGGATAGAACACCAGCCTTCTAAGCTGGGTATGGGGGTTCGATTCCTCCCGGGGAGACAAGATATAATGGTGGGCGTAGTGTAGCGGCTAGCACAAGAGCCTGTGGAGCTCTTAGGGGGAGTTCGAATCTCCTCGCCCACCAAGATGCCCAAGAATTTATTTTCTTGGGCTTTTAATCTTTTTCCCAAAACAAAAAATCCCTCCTTTGGGATCTTCTAACTCTTTATGAATTTTTTCTATTCTCTTTCCCCTAAGGTAAGTTTTAAGGTTTTCTGGCGACCATTGCGAATAATTTTTAACAGTAATGATTGACCAATTTTAAACTCTTGTAAGATGTCAGTAATAGTTTGGGAAGAGGTAATCTTTTTGTCTTCTATTTCCAGAATTATATCTGCTTCTCTGAGACCGGCTCGGGCAGCCGGACTCCCAGGAATCACTGCTTCTCTAACTCCTTTTTGAATATCTGGCTCAGAAATTACTAAGACCCCGAAGTCGACCGGTAAATTAAATCTTTCTTTTAGCTCCTTGGTGATAGGAAGATATCTTATTCCTAAAAATGGTTGGCGAACCCTACCATATTTTTTTAATTCTTCAAGATCTTTTTTAGCGTTGTTAATTGGTAAGGCGAATCCAATATTTTCGGCTCCAAAAACCATTGCTGCGTTAATCCCGACAGCTTTCCCTTCAATATCTATCAAAGGACCCCCAGAGTTACCTGGATTTATAGCTGCATCAGTCTGGATTAATCCTCTTAGACGAGCTCGCTCTCCAGTAAACTCACTCTTAGCTTGGATTATCCGACTTAAGCCAGAAACTACTCCAGTAGAAACAGTATTTGTGAAAAGTCCTAAGGCGTTGCCGATAGCAATTACTGTTTGGCCAAGTTCTAATTTTGAAGAATCACCAAGCTCAACAATTGGCAAGTTGGTTTTCTCAATTTTCAAAATACTAACATCATTGATTGGATCTCTAGCTAAAATTTTTGGTGCCAACCTCTCTCCGTTTTGCAAAACTACCAAGTAGTCAGCGTGAGGGTCTTCAACTACGTGGCGGTTGGTTAAAATTATCCCGGATGGCTCAACTATGAACCCACTTCCTCCCCCGATCTTCACTTTCTTTCTTTTCGGCTTGCGAAGAAAATCTTCAAATCCAAAAATTCCTGATGGGGACTCAAAGAATTGGAGATATTTTGAACAAGTTATACTAACCACCGCTGGCAGCACCTTTTTAACTGCTTTAATAATTAATGAATCTTCAGTCATATTTTTATTATACCTTTATTCCCCCTAAATAAAATAATTGGAAATTAAATAGATTAAAAAAGAGAAAACAGCAGCTGAAGGAACAGTGATTATCCAAGCAAATAACATCCGCCAAGCTACTATTTGCTTGATCCTTTTTAAATTATGTAAGGCAGTGCCTCCAATTACTGCTGAAGATACTACATGAGTGGTACTGATTGGCATTCCAGCTAAAGAATGAAGAGCGATTACAGTACCTGCTCCAACCTCTGAGACGAATCCTTGTTTCGGTTCAACTTTAGTGAGCTTCCAGCCTAAGGTTCTGGTTACTTTCCAACCGAACAAAAATGTGCCTAACCCCATTACTATTCCACAGGTTATTCTTACCCACCAAGGTACATAAAATTTATTTATCAACCCCCCAGCTAGTAGGGCAGCAGCAATAATTCCCATAGCATTTTGAGTGTCATTCATTCCATGAGTGAAAGACATAAAAGGAGTGGTAAAGATCTGGCAAATTCGGAAAAATTTGTTAGTCCTTACAGTAGCAACTCTCTTAAAAAAGATATGAAGTATCCAACTGACTAAGATAAGAAGAATTGCGCCAGCTAAAAAACCAGCTCCGGGTCCCAAAATTATTCCTAAAAAGACTTTCTTGTTAAGAACGCTCCATTGAATAATTTTAGTTCCTCCCTCCGCTATCCCCGTACCCAATAACCCTCCAACTAAAGCATGAGTGACACTTATTGGAATACCCAATTTAGTACAAAAGAAAATCCAAATCACTGCCCCTAATGTACCAAAAAGAAGGATTGATAAGTTCATATATTGAGAAGGAACAATTCCTTTACCTACGGTTTCTGCCACTCTGGTTGAGGCAAACGCTCCCAACATATCGAAAATACTCGCTACGATCAGGGCTTGAGTTGGGGAAAGAGCTTTGGTGGCACAAGTAGTAGCAATAGCATTGGCTCTGTCATTAGCACCGTTTAAAAAATTAAAACATAGAGCAGCGATTATGATAAGAATTACTAATCCCAACATAATGAGATAGAACAGTTTAAGCTTCTCCTTTAAGTCGGAAAGTTTCTAAAATATTAGCAACATCTTCACACTGATCCATAGCATATTCCAAAGCCTCGATTATTTCTTTTATAGCTAAAGTCTCTTTGAAGTCCTCGATATCAGAAGTGCTTTCCCCTACAATTTTACTTAGCCATTCGCGATGGACTCTATCTGCTTCATTCTCCATATCATTTATTTTTACGCAACAATCAGCTAAAATGGCGTCGTTTTTTCTTATATTTCTTAAAGCCTTTACTCCTCTCTTTATTTCTCCAGCTGCTTTTTTAAGATAAGGAACAAACTTAGGTAAAGTAGGAGGAAGATCTTTGATTCGATAAATATTTAACCTATTTACTGCTTTTTCAATAGCATCAATTACATTATCCATATTATGAACTAAGAATCTTATATCTCCTTTCTCTTCAGTCACTCGGGTATGATCATAGTATAAATTCTCTATTACCTGATGGACAATTTCATCTGCTTCATTTTCTAACTTATTGAGATTCTTAGCGGCTTCGGGGAGCTTTGAATAATTTCTGGTAATTTCTTCTAAGAGTTCAACTCCTTCAATAATTTTTTCAGCTAATTTCTCGTATAAATCAAAAAAATTTTTTTCTCTTGGCAAAAACATATTATAATATTATTCTAGTATATAATTTCTATTGATTTTAATCAAATTTATATGATAAACTATTTAATGGGTCTATACCCTGCTTTTTTCAGCAGGAACCACCCAGCCAAAAGTTTCATCGAAGTTTTGGGAGAGGCCCTCGTAGCTCAACAGGACAGAGCACAGGTTTCCTAAACCTGAGATCCAGGTTCAAGTCCTGGCGAGGGCACGAACCATGGCGAAAGTAAAAAAATTTATTTTTCCCGGAACCACTCTCTTGATTTCCCTTTATATTTCGGGTTTGTTTGCTTTGGGAATAATTTTTGGCTATTTTTGGACCTATCTCTTTCACAAGAAACTTACTGAGAAAGGGAGATTGAAACCCATAATTTTGAACTTTGGTAAATTTAAACTTCACTTGCACCACTGGTTAATGGGAGTTTCGGTACTAATTCTTTTTTGGGTTGCGGGCTGGTTTCCCTTTGTGCCAAAATTCTGTTTGGGAGCATTGGGCGGTTTGGTTTTCCATGACATTTACTTAGATAAAAAATGGTATAAGATAATTCACAAATAATAAAGGGCCTGTAGCTCAGTTGGCAGAGCGTGTCTTCGGCATAGACAAGGTCACCGGTTCGAATCCGGTCAGGTCCACTAAAAACTATTTTGGAGTTAAATTCCGGGAGTCATTCTCGGAACTTTTATTGAATTGAAAAAACAAGAAATTTTTGTTAGGATATTGACATTAATAAGTTATTGGAGAGGTGTACCGAATTTGGCTAAGGTACCGGTCTCGAAAACCGGCGGGCATTTTGCCCATGTGGGTTCGAGTCCCACCCTCTCCGCAAAACCGCCATCTGGGCGGTTTTTTGTTGAAATAATGAGAAAATTAGGGTAGGATATTTATATGTCAAAAAATCAAGAAAATCTTATTGAAAAACCGCCAGTAGTGGTTATTTTAGGTCATGTTGATCATGGTAAGACGGCCATCTTGGACTACATTAGAAAAACTAATGTGAGAGAAAAGGAAGCTGGGGGAATAACCCAGCATATTGGCGCTTATGAAATTGAATACAAAGGAAAAAAAATCACTTTCATTGATACTCCAGGCCATGAGGCATTTTCAGCAATGAGAGGGAGGGGTGCAAGAGTTGCGGACATTGCAGTTTTGGTAGTAGCAGCTACTGAAGGGGTTAAGCCCCAAACTAAAGAAGCAATAAGTTACATCAAAAAAGCCGGAATTCCCATGCTGGTGGCAATTAATAAAATCGATCTACCCAGTGCTCAACCAGAAAAAGTTAAACAAGAACTTAGCGATTGTGGTGTACTGGTAGAGTCACTAGGAGGAAAGATTCCTTCAGTTAATACCTCTGCCAAAACTGGAGAAGGAATAGATGATCTTTTAGAACATATTTTGCTACTGGCAGAGTTAGAACAGCTAAAAACTGATATTTCTGCCCAAGCTCAAGGTACGATAATTGAAAGCCGATTAGATGCTAAGAAAGGACCAATTGCCACTTTGCTTTTAAATCAGGGAGTTTTAAAAGAGAACGATATTTTAGCAACTCCCTCAACCATCGGTAGAATTAAAAGCTTAACCGATTTCCAAGGTAGAATTATCCAAGAAGCTTACCCTTCTCAGCCAGTTAGTGTACTTGGATTTGAGAAACCTCCTCGGGTAGGGGAAAAATTTAAAGCTTATCCATCTTTAGAAGAAGCCCAACGTGCTTTAGAAAAAAAAGAACCAGAGAGAACTCGGGTGGTT
>Ga0190360_1001421_pt1 | contig 12374 bp, 11 predicted proteins | sample 48721834_MG_FD_161271 | JGI IMG/M metagenome (GOLD analysis project Ga0190360, IMG submission 161271) | Hydrothermal vent microbial mat bacterial communities from Southern Trench, Guaymas Basin, Mexico - 4872-18-3-4_MG | ecosystem: Environmental > Aquatic > Marine > Hydrothermal vents >... | reverse complement strand
AGCCCTCGAAGTCATCCACCAGCACGCATCGCCCCTCAGACCTGCAAATCCCCCAGCCCCTGTCGCAGGCTTTGCATTTCTTGATGACCTTTTGGTTCAAGTGGACCAAGGAGGCCTCGTGCCCCGACTCCACAACGCCTTCAACCACTCTCCTTGCAGCCTCAGCGGTCAATCCATCCACGTTGGGGCTGCTCTGAATCGCTAGAAGCTTCATGGAGTTCCTTATTGGGTGGAGGGGCTTAAGGGTTGTCTACCCGAAGAACCTGTCCAGGGTGGTCTTGCTAGGTGTGGCCAAACCTTTCATAGCTCTCTCCACGGCTGCCAGCACCCTCTGGCGGTTGAAGTTGTGTTCCTCGCAGAGGAACTCTACCAGTGCGTCGGTCTTTGGGGGCTCCCACTTCAACTGGTATTCGTCGGTGGTGGGGGGGTTGAGGAACAACTCCCTGATCTCCTCCACGGGGTGGGGGAACTCGGCGGACTTGATGTGGGGGAGGGCGGCCTCGAGGGAGCCGTATTTTTTTATGAGTTTGAGGGCGGTCTTGGGGCCTATTCCCTTAACCCCCTTGGGGTTGTAGTCGGTCCCCACCAATATGCCCACATCCACTAGTTGGCTCTGAGTCAAACCCAGGCTCTGCTTCAAACGCTCCAGCTCTATCAGTTCGGGCTCCACATTGATGTAGAGCTTCTTCCTGGGCAGCTTCCTGCGACCAGTGATGCTAAGGTTCCTTATGTGCCTGGGCGCCCCGAATAGGAGGCTGTCGTAATCCTGGCTGGCTGCGGCCCATACATCCCCCTTCTTGGCCATGTAGGCCGCCTGGGCCTCCCCCTCCCCAGGGGCCTGAACCCAGGGGATCCCAAGACAGCTTAGAAGCCTCTTGGCCTGAGCCACCAAGTCCCCCGTGGCAACCACAGCCCTCTGGCCGTAGAGGCGGGCCTTCTCCGCGTCTCCCTCCTCCACCGCCTTCTCATACAAGACACGGGCCTTGGCCCTGGCCTTCATACGGCTCTCCAACTCCTCCCTCTTAAAGACGTGGGGCTCACCATCGAAGACATAGGCCACCCTTACACCCTTCTCCAACAGGTTGCTATTCCTGTACAATAACCCGCTCAGGTGGCTGGTTATTCTGCCCTCCCGATCTCGGAGGGGCTGGCCGTCGGCCCCACGTATGGAGGAGAGAAACTGGTAGAGGACGTTGTTCCCGTCGAAGGCCACCGCCCGGCCTTGCAGCTCCTCCACTTTGAGGATCTTTGGCTCAACCAGACCCCGCAGGTTTACACCCAAACCCCACACCTATGCTAACTCGACTCTGTGCTTGCCCCTGGGGATCCTGTAGACTCGAACCAGTCCATGGATTTCCATCCTCATAAGCGCACGGTTCAACTCGTTCCTAGAGAGTTCACCTATTTCTTTCTTCAAAGCCTTGTGGATATTCTCAAGGCTCTGGGGGCCCTTCCTCTCTAGGAGGTCCACGATCTTCGAGGTGATCATCCTTTTGTCCACTTCCACCACACCTATGCAATATCTATGGGGGGCTTTATCGTCTCCCTGAAGCGTAGCTGGCTGTTCTCATACCACTTGATCATCTGGGGTGTCAGGCTTGGGCCCACCATTTTCATGGCCACCTCGAAGTCTTCCCTCGTTACCTCCCCCGCCTCGGGGTCCCTCCGGAGACTGTTTAACCCAGCCTCCCTCACCACGTTGTCGATGTCGGCGCCGCTATACCCCTCCATGGCCCTCGCCAGCGAAGACAGATCTACGTCCTCCGCCAAGGGCATTTTCTCGGTCTTGATTTGGAGTATCTTTAACCGGGCCCCAGCGTTGGGAGGTGGAACATAGACCCTCCTGTCGAACCTCCCAGGCCTGAGGACGGCGGGGTCGATCAAGTCGGGTCTGTTGGTGGCCGCCAAGACCACCACGTTTTGAAGGGTCAGCATGCCGTCGATTTCTGTTAGGAGTTGGCTTATGACCCGCTCGGTGACCCGGCTGTCTCCGACGCCATCCCTGGAGGGCACCAGGGCGTCGAACTCGTCGAAGAAGATGATGCTGGGCGCAGCCATCCTGGCTTTCCTGAATATCTCGCGGATAGCCTTCTCCGACTCTCCAACCCACTTGCTGAATATCTCGGGGCCCCTCACGCTTATGAAGTTGGCCTCGGACTCGGTGGCTACCACCCGGGCCAGGAGGGTCTTGCCGCAGCCAGGGGGTCCATAGAGGAGGATCCCTTTTGGGGGGTCTATGCCCAGGCGGCGGAACCTCTCAGGGTCTTTTATGGGCCACTCCACGGCCTCCTTGAGGCTTTCCTTCACGTCTTCAAGCCCACCCACGGCATCCCAGTGGATGTCGGGGGACTCGATGTAGACCTCTCTCATGGCGGAGGGCGTGATCTCTCGGAAGGCGTCCTCGATGTCTTGTTGGGTCACCACCATCTGGTCTAGAACATCGTGGGGTATCCTCTTCTCCTCCAGGTCTATTTGGGGGAGATACCTGCGTAGGGCCTTCATGGCCGACTCCCGGCATAGGGCCTCCAGGTCTGCACCCGTGTAGCCATGGGTGACATCGGCTATCCTGTCCAGGTTTACGTCGTCGGCCAGCGGCATCCCCCGGGTGTGGATCTGGAGTATCTCCTTTCGACCCTCCCTCGTGGGTATACCGATCTCGATCTCCCTGTCAAACCGCCCAGGCCTCCTAAGGGCCTCATCGATGGCATCAGGCCTATTGGTGGCGCCGATGACGATGACGTGTCCTCGACCCTTGAGGCCGTCCATGGAGGCCAACAGTTGAGCCACTACTCGGCGCTCTACCTCGCCCGTAACCTCACTCCTCTTGGGGGCTATGGCGTCGATCTCGTCGATGAATAGTATGCTGGGGGCGTTCTTCTCAGCATCCTCAAACATCTTCCTCATCCTGGCCTCCGACTCCCCGTAGAACTTGCTCATGATCTCGGGGCCGTTGATGGCGTAGAAGTTGGCCTCCGACTCGTTGGTGACGGCCCGGGCCAGGAGGGTCTTTCCACATCCAGGGGGCCCGTGGAGCAGCACCCCCTTCGGGGGGTCGATGCCAAGCCTCTGGAATATCTCGGGGTGGCGGAGGGGCAACTCCACCATCTCCCTTATTCGCCTAATCTCCTCCTCTAAGCCCCCGATGTCCTCGTAGGTGGTTCTATGGGGAATCTCCAGCTCGGGCACGGGCTCACTCATGATGGATATCTCGGTGGTGGAGGCGATCTTCACAATCCCCAGGGGGCGGGTATTCACCACCATGAAGGGCACGTTATGGCCCAGCATCATAACCAGGAGGGTATCTCCCCGGGTAGCCGGCCTATCAATAAGCCGATCCTTGACGAACCTGATAAAGTCGTTGTCCACGCTTATCCGGATCTCCACGGAGGCCAAGGTCACTGAGGTGGCGTATGAGACCTCTGCCTTCCTAACGGTAACATACTCGTTGATGGCTGCGCCGCAGTTCTTTCTGATGAAGCCGTCGATCCTGATGAGGCCTAGGCCTTGGTCCTCGGGGTATGCAGGCCACGCCTTGGCGGCGGTCACCTTTTTGCCCTCGATCTGGACCACATCCCCCACGGTGACACCCAATATCTTCATTGTTTCAGAGTCCATCCTGGCGATGCTGCGACCCACATCCCTCTGCTGTTTAGCCTCGGAAACCTTCAACTGAACGCTGGACACCATTGCCACCCGTAGATATCTACATCTTGGAGACGGTAGCTAATAAAAAGATTATTTAACCTGGAAAAGCCTGTTACCTGAGAGTTCCAGGCCATCTAAAACAAGTCGCAGCATACTCCTCGTATTCTTAAACGTCTTTTGGCGAAGGCTGAAGCACGACTATATTACTCCTGTGGACTCAGCTAGCTCCCGGGCTTTTTCCTTGTTCATCTCTACTTGGTTGAGGATGGTGTAACGGGTGGGGCGAATGTGTCTAGCCCTGCAGAGGGCTTCCACCACCGTTTCGGGGGGGATGCCCAGCTCCTTCGCTGTGGTGGGGGCTCCCAGTGTCTTGAGGCTGTCTCTTATCCTCTCCCAGTCCATATTGTGAAGCTTGGCCATCATTATGCTGCCCACGCCGCATTGCTCCCCGTGGAGGGCGGGCTTTTCAGCTAGCTGGTCGAGGGCGTGGCTGAATAAGTGGCTGGAGCCGCTGGTGGGCCTGCTGCTGCCGGCAATGCTCATGGCCACCCCACAGCTGACCAGGGCCTCCAAGAGAATCCTCACCCCTTCCTGGCTCCGCTCCCGGATAATGTGGGCATTGTCCATTACATGTTGGCTGCTCATGAGGCTGAGGCTCCCCGCGTAGCCCCCGTAGTATTCATTGGTGACGGAGTGGGCCAGCCTCCAATCCCTAACCTCCACAGCCTTACAAATAACATCTCCACAGCCCGCAGCGGTGAAGCGGTAGGGAGATTCCTGGATAATCTTGCTGTCCATGACCACTGCGACGGGGGAGGCTGCGGGCACCGAGTAGGGCTTCCCCATGCTCTTGATGGACGCCAGGTTGCTGGCTATTCCGTCGTGGCTGGCCACTGTGGGGATGCTTATGAAGAACCTGTTGGTTTCGAGGCTAGCCACCTTGGCCACATCGATGTTCCTCCCCCCTCCGATGCCCAGCAATACGTCAACGGGCGTCGCCTTTACCTGGGTCTTCACGGTCTCCACCGCCTCCCTGGTGGCGCTGCTCACGCGAACCGTCTCCACCCTGACCCCGGCCTCCACCAATAGGTCATTCACCTTCTCCCCTGCCACCTTCCACGTCGTGGTTCCCGAGACGAGTAGGGCGCTGCGGAACCCAAACTCCTTGCAAATTTCACCTATTTGAGTCAGGGTCCCCTCGCCCACAACCACTACCCTGGGGAGGTTGATTCGATGTATCTTGTTGCCAGCCTTCACGGTACAAACCTTTTGGAGTACCATAGTGTGTCCATCTAGCTTATGTTTTTTCCCTCGCGCAATCTTTTTAAAAAGTGAGGTTTTTATGGTAGTTGGTCTTCCTTCTAGGGATACCTCTAGTCTTATCTTGGAGACTTTAACAATGTCCAAAGAACTGGGTCAACTTAAAGGGACAACCACGGTTGGGGTGGTCTGCAGCGATGGTGTTATCCTAGGGACAGACACCAGGGCCACCATGGGGAGCTTCATCGCTAGCAAGCGGGCTAAAAAGGTCTACAGAATCGCCGACCAGCTGGCAATGACCATCGCTGGGGGAGTAGCAGTAGCCCAACGTGTGGTGGAGATTCTGAAGATAAACGCCTCCTTATACGAGTTGGAAAACAATCGGTTGATACCCGTGCAAAGCGCTGCCAGGTTGGTCCAGAATCTCTTGTTCAGCAATAGGGAGGTGGGAGCCCCACTGCCCATGCAAGCTATAGTTGGAGGGTTAGACCAAACGGGCCCCCACTTGTTCAACTTGGATCCCTATGGGAGTATAACCGAGGAGGTCATGGTGTCCACAGGCTCTGGGAGCCCCTACGCCTACGGCGTCCTGGAGGCCCAGTTCCAAGAGGGTAAAACCGTTGAGGAAATGCTCAAAGTAGTGGTGAAAGCTGTCGACAGCGCCATGAAGAGGGATGTGGCGAGTGGAGACAGCTTCGATATAGTGGTCATTTCAAAACAGGGGTATAGGGAACTATCCTCCCAGGAGAAAAAAGCCCTGCTTAACAGTTGAAGATAGCTATGCAGAAAAACCACGGGCTGTCTTATGGCGAGATAAGACAAGCCATACAGGAGAAGATCCCAGCGAGGGTAGGGATAACTAGGATAGAGTTTGAGGGCCCCCGCTTGGCAATTTACTGCCAGCAACCCGAGGTGCTCCATGAGGAGAGCCACATCGTGGGGGAGATCGCCAGCCTCATCAAGAAGAGGATTGTGGTGAGGAGCGACCCCTCAGTTAGGATGAAAGAGCTGGAGGCCGAGAGGGTGATCCGAGAGATTGTCGAGGATGCTGGCTTGGTTCAGCTCTACTTTGACCCTGCTCTCGGGGAGGTATCCTTGGAGGTGGAGCGGCCTGGGGAAGCCATGGGGAGGAATGGGGAGAAGGCCTTGGAGATAGTCAAGAAGACCCATTGGACGCCCATCTTTAGGCGCAGCCCCCCCATCCCCTCAATGACCATCAAACAGATCCGGGGATTCCTATACAGCAAGAGCAAGGAGAGGGAGCGGGTTCTAAGGGAGACGGGGGAAGCCATTTTTAGGCCCATATACCAGCCCAGCGGGGACGTTCGGATAACCTTCCTCGGCAGCACTAGGGAGGTGGGCCGCTCAGCCATACTGGTGAAGACCCGTGAAAGCTCTATTCTTCTAGACTGTGGGATAAACCCTGGATCCAGGTCTTCAATGGGGGCATACCCCCGGCTGGACGTGGAGGAGTTCGACCTGGAGAGGCTGGACGCCGTGGTGATCAGCCACGCCCACCTAGACCACTGCGGCTTTCTCCCCTTCCTCTACAAATACGGATACCAGGGCCCCGTCTACTGCAGCGAGCCCACAGCCAGCATCATGACCCTGCTTCAAAGCGACTATATCGATGTCACCGCTAAGGAAGGAGGAGTCCCCCCCTACAGCCCAGAGGACATCAGCGAGGTGATCCTCCACACCATCCCCCTAAGCTATGGGGAGGTGACCGACATATCTCCCGATGTGCGCCTAACGCTCCACAATGCGGGGCACATATTGGGCTCAGCCATTACCCACCTCCACATTGGCAAGGGGCTGCACAACATCGTATACACCAGCGACTTTAAGTATGGGCCCACCGCCCTCCTACAACCCGCCTCCAACCACTTCCCCCGCGTGGAAACCATGATAATGGAGGCCACCTACGGTGGTCCTGACAACTTGTCCCCCAGCCGCCGGGAGACTGAGAGGAACTTTGTTGATATCTGCAACAAGTTGTTGGTGAAGGGCAAGGTTCTAATCCCTGTGCCGGCGGTTGGGAGGGCCCAGGAGATACTGATGGTTATCAACAAGTATATGGAGGAGGGGGAGCTCTTGGAGGCGCCGGTGTTTATCGAGGGGATGATCAGCGAGGCAACGGGTATCCACACCGCTTACCCGGAGTACTTGAACCACCAGATCCGCGACCAGATAATCGAGGAAGGCGTGAACCCCTTCGAGAGCGACTATTTCACCGTGGTTAAGCAGCACGATATGCGTGACGAGATTGTTGAGGGTGGGCCTTGCATCATTATGGCCACCGCTGGCATGATGGAGGGGGGGCCGGTGGTGGACTATTTCCGGAGGCTTGCCCCAGACCCTGAAAACGGGTTGATTTTTGTTTCCTACCAGGTGGCGGGCACCATGGGGCAGAGGGTCCAATCGGGGATGGAGTCTGCCCAGGTCTACGGCTCCGATGGGAAGATGCAGATCATAAACATAGCTTTGAAGACCTTCACCGTGCAGGGGTTCAGCGGCCACAGCGACCGGCGGCAGCTTTTAAACTATGTTAAGAGGACGCGTCCCAGCCCCAAGGGGGTCTACGTGGTTCACGGTGAGGAGTCCAAGTGCATCAACCTGGCCCGCACCATCTCCAGGTTTAGGGGCATCAAGGGATACAGCCCCCGGCTCTTGGACACCTTCGCATTGACCTAGGCCTTGGGGCTCATAAAACCTTAAGCCAGGGGATTGCTGAAGGAAACACTATGGAGAGTTATTCCCGGGTTTATGCCAGATATATTGAGGGCCTCGAGTACGATCAACTCCCTCGGAGGGTGGTGGAGAAGGCGAAGATGCATTTTTTGGATTCCTTGGGGAATATGCTGGCTGCCCACGGTATGCCTTGGTCCCAGATGGTTGTGAGTCTGGTTAGGAAGATGGGGGGCAGGCCCGAGGCAAAGGTGGTGGGGGATGGCCGTTTTCCTGCGGCCAACGCAGCCCTGGCCAATGGAACCATGGCTCATGGAGTGGACGCCGACGACTCGGGTGCCCGTCCCAGCTGGGCCCACCCAGGGGCCTGTGTAAACCCGGCGGCCCTGGCGGTGGCCGAGGCCGAGGAGGTGGATGGGAGGAGGCTGCTGGAGGGGGTGGTGGCGGGTTACGAGGTTTGCTGCAGGGTTGACTCGGCTGGCTACCCAGGGTTTAGGTCTAGGGGTTTCCACGCCACGGGGATCGCTGGCACTATGGGTTCGGTTGCGGCCGTGGGTAGGATAATGGGGTTGGATGAGGGGGAGATGGTGAACGCCTTGGGCCTGGCTGGGACCCAGGCCGCGGGTCTGGAGGAGTGGTTGACGGCTGGAGATATGAGTAAGAGGCTTCACGCTGGTAAGGCTGCTATGAACGGTGTTTTAGCGGCTCTGCTGGCTAGGGAGGGCTACACGGGCCCTGAGACGGTTTTAGAGGGCAAGTATGGCTTGTTGGCCACCCACACCGATGGCTTCGAGGAGTCCAGGCTGGTGGAGGGGTTGGGTGAGACCTACAAGCTGCTGGAGTGTAAGTTCAAGCCCTATGCCTGCTGCCACGAGCTGTGCTCCCCCATCCGCATGGCCCTCGAGTTGAAAGACAAACACGGCATAAACCCCCGGGACATCAAGAGTATTAAGATAGGTCTCAACCACGTCACCGCCGAGAACCAGCTGAAGGAGGCTGAGACCCCCCTCCACGCCCAGAACCACCCCGCGGTGGCGGTAGCCATAGCCCTCACCCAGGGCAGGGTTTTCATGAGGGAGTTCTTCGAGTGCTACTCGGACCCCTTGGTGAGGGAGTTGGGGAGGAGGACCGAGGTCTATACGGACCCTGAGATAGACCGGGTTTTCCCCACTAAGATTGGTACTAGGCTGGAGATAACCACCAGCCAAGGCACCTTCGAGCTTTTCGAGGAGGACAAGCCCCCGGTTTCCTTCGACTTTGTAAAGGAGAAGTTCATGAGCTTCGCCACGGAGTTGCTCCCAGAAGAGAGTGCGAAGGAGGTCCTGGGCCTGGTGGAGAGGCTTGAGAACCTCCAAGACTTGGAGAGGCTGACCTCCCTCCTATCCTAACAACCCTACACCCAGCGCTAAGAGTAGGCTCATCCACCTCCAGCGGAGATGGTAAAACCATTGCCCCCCACCCTATTTACCCCTCAGTCTATTGGGGACCTCGATTACCTTGGGAAGGTCTTTGAGAGAGTTTCTCCGACCAAGTTTTCCTAGCCAAACCAACTAACCAGGATCAACTCCTAGTCTCGAGTATTCGTGGCTCCCGCCAAGCAGAGGGTGGCTAAGTTCTGGGTTGGTTTCTCCAGATACGGATGTTCTTGGGGGTGATGATGACTCTCTCCTCGCCTAGCCGGGCTATGTCGCCCTCGATGGCATTGGCATAGGTGTTTAGCTCGTTTATCCCACGCTTCACATCCTCGATGTTGGTCTTGGCCAGGGGGGAGACGTTGCAGATAACTACGTTTCCAGCTCGAACCTCGGCCTTGATGACGTCTATGTCCTCGTAGGCCCTGAGTGGGATGGCTTTTATGTATTGGACATCCCTGGGGCGGTCCTCCTCGTTCTTTTTAACCAGTCGGTCTAGCAACCCACTCAACTATTATCAACCCCCCACTGTTTATAATATTGATGGGTTATCAATACTTCAATGGTCTTATATTGTTACTGTTTCTGTGGACCTTGAAAAGGGTTTTAATAAACTGTCCCCATCCAATTCAACTGGAAAGAGAATGCTTTTTCTAACCGATGAAGACGTGAAAAAGGTCCTCACCATGGAGGAGGCCATAGAGGAGGTGGAGAGGGCCTTCAAGGAGTACGCCGCGGGGAATGTGGTTCTCCCACCTCGGAGCACCATCATGGTGGAGAGGTTTAATGGTTCCATAAGCTTCATGCCCAGCTATATCAGGGGTCTGGAGGCCCAAGCAGTCAAGATCATCAGCATCTACCCGGACAACCCCTCCAAGGGGCTCCCCACCACCCTGGCGTGGCTGGTGGTAAACAACACCGAGACAGGGGTGGTGAAGGCCTTCATGGAGGCCTCGTATTTGACGGCGGTTCGGACGGGGGCTGTGACGGGGGTGGCAGCCAAGTATTTGGCCCCGGAGGATGCCCGGGTGTTGGCCGTCTTTGGTGCGGGGGTCCAGGGGAGAACCCAGGCCTGGGCAGCCTGCACGGTGCGTGACATCGAGACCATCTACGTCTATGACCCCGTGCCCCAGGCGAGGCAGAGGTTCGCCGAGGAGATGGCCGAGAAGCTGGGGGTGAAGGTGGTGGCGGTGGACTCTGGTCGGGAGGCCTGCAGGGAGGCGGACATGGTGGTAACGGCCACCACTAGCAGGGAGCCGGTTTTAAGGCGGGGGTGGCTCAAGGACAAGGTGCATATAAGCGCCATTGGGGCCTTCTACCCCGACTGGAGGGAGCTGGATACCGCTACCGTGGCCGACTCCAAGCTGGTCATCGACGACATGGAGGGCATAAGGATGGAGGCGGGGGACATCCTCATACCCATAAAGGAGGGGGCCATCACGTGGGACCATGTGTATGCAGAGTTGAAGGAGCTGGTCTCAGGGGCCAAGCCTGGGAGGCTCCCCGAGGATGGGCTGACTGTCTTCAAGTCGGTGGGAATAGCTATCCAGGACAGCAGCGTGGCCAACCTGGTGTTGAGGAAGCTGGGACACTAGCCCCTACCGGCCAAAACCCCTTATTGTTTTATCCTTGGGCCCCCCATATTCATAGTTGGTGGCTTAGGGCCGTGAATAGATTCAGGGTAACGATAGACGACGAGCATTGCAAGGGATGCTTGCTCTGCGTCCATGTGTGCCAGAGCCGCGGGGGCGGCGTCCTGTTGGAGTCTGATAAGAAGACGGCGTTGGGGGGCACCAAGCCCATCGTTGAGGGCGACTGCATCGGCTGCCGCTGGTGTGAGAGATATTGCCCCGATTTTGCCATAAACGTGGAGGAGGTTTCAGATGCTTAAACCCGGGAGACACCTGGTCTTGGGGAATGTGGCCTGCGCCGAGGGAGCCATAAGGGCTGGGTGCCGGTTCTTCGCGGGGTATCCCATTACACCGGCGAGTGAGATAAGCCACCACCTGGCGAGGGAGCTCCCCAAGGTGGGAGGGTTTTTTCTCCAGATGGAGGACGAGATAGCCAGCATAGCCAGCGTCATAGGGGCTTCCTGGGCGGGGGCCAAGGCGATGACCGCCACCAGCGGGCCCGGCTTTGATTTGATGCAGGAGAACATAGGCTACGCCCATATGACGGAGACGCCGTTGGTGGTGGTGAATGTCCAGCGCAGCGGGCCCAGCACCGGCCAGAGCACTGAGCCCAGCCAGCAGGACATATACCAGGCCAAGTATGGGGCCCATGGCGACTACGAGGTGATCGCACTCTCGCCGTGGAGCGTACAAGAGATGTTCGAGCTCACAGTCAGGGCCTTCAACCTAGCCGAGTCCTATCGCACCCCCGTGATGCTCATGAGCGATGGGCTCATAGGGCACATTGAGGAGAAGCTGGTGGTCCCCGAGGAGGTCCAGGTGGTTGATAGGAGGAAACCCAGCTCCAGGGATGCCACCCCCTGGGGGACGGACGACCCCAGCCTGGTGCCGGAGATGCCTATTTTTGGTATGGGCCACGAGCTCCTAGTCACAGGCTCCACCCATAGACCCGACGGGGTGCGCAACTTCTCCCCCGAGTACCACCAGGCGATCGTCTACAGGATAAGGGACAAGATACTCAACGCAGAGGCCAAGATAAGAGACCTCCACACCGAGCACCTCGATGACGCCCGCGTGGTGGTGCTCAGCTACGGGGCGTCGGCCCGCCCCAGCTATGAGGCTGTGGTGAGGGCCAGGGAGAAGGGGATAAAGACTGGACTCTGCCGGTTGAAAACCATCTGGCCCTTCCCCGAGGAGTTCCTCAGTGGACTAGCTGAGAGGGTTGAAGCCTTCATTGTGGTGGAGATGAATATGGGTAAGCTGGTTAGAGAGGTTGAGAGGGTTGTCTGCGGCAGGGCCAAGGTACACTCCCTAAGCAAGGTTGGAGGGGTGCTACCCCCGAGCCGCGAGATACTGGAGGCCATCAGGAGGGAATCCAGGTGAAGAGCCTGTTCTACTATAGAGACAGATATGTGAGGAGCCAGCCCTCGGCCTTCTGCCCTGGCTGTGGGGGCGGCATCATCCTCAACTGTTTCGTTAGGGCCCTCGATGACCTGGGCATCGACAAGGACAGGGTTCTAGCCGTCTCTGGGATCGGGTGCAGCGCCTGGATTCCCAGCCCCAACTTCAAGGGGGACACCCTCCACACCACCCACGGCAGGGCCATAGCCTTCGCCACGGGGGCCAAGGCCTTCAACCCCGACCTGGTCACCGTGGTCTTCACCGGCGACGGCGACGGCGCGGGGATAGGTGGAAACCACTTGATCCATGCAGCCAGGCGTAACATCGACCTCAAAGT
>Ga0190360_1001420_pt1 | contig 12374 bp, 14 predicted proteins | sample 48721834_MG_FD_161271 | JGI IMG/M metagenome (GOLD analysis project Ga0190360, IMG submission 161271) | Hydrothermal vent microbial mat bacterial communities from Southern Trench, Guaymas Basin, Mexico - 4872-18-3-4_MG | ecosystem: Environmental > Aquatic > Marine > Hydrothermal vents >... | reverse complement strand
ATATGAATCTCACCATATTTGACTCTCAAAGGCATAATTTTGTGAGCCGGTACCATTCTTTTTTCATAGGGCTTCCAGGGTTTTCTATCCACAACCAGTTCAATGGTCTTTACACATTCTTCCTTTTCCGCGTTATACCTGTACCGTACACAAATCAACTCATCGCCGAACCGTTTCAGTAAGGACTTGGTGCCGGCTTTTCCGGGTGAGAGAGTTCTTATCCGGTCTCGGTTCATAACCTGTCCGCCGGACTTTGTACTGCGCTTGCACCATGATTTAGGACGTGAGTGTAGATCATGGTCGTCTCCACATGTTTATGCCCCAATAACTCCTGTACCGTTCTTATGTCATAGCCATCTTCAAGAAGATGGGTGGCAAAACTATGCCTGAGAGTGTGGCATCCTGCGTGTTTTGTAATGCCTGCTTTTTTTATCGCATTCTTAACAGCTTTTTGAAGAACAGTCTCATATAAGTGATGCCGCCTTTGTATTCCTGTTCTTGGATCTTTCGAAATTCTATGGGCAGGGAAAACAAATTGCCCGCCTAATGAATATTCTGCCTTCGGATATTTTCTGGCCAAGGCATAAGGCATCTCAACACTACCGAAACCATTTTCCAAATCTTTTATATGTATCTTTCTTACCTTTTCAATCTGTTTTCTCAAATCCTTTTTGATTATCTGTGGTAATGGTACTGTTCTGTCCTTATTTCCTTTTGAGTCGCGAATTGTAATTTGATTATAATCAAAATCAATATCTTTTACACGAAGACGAAGACACTCTGTAAGTCGTAATCCTGAACCATAAAGAAGCATTGCCATAAGCCGATAAGTGCCGTTCATTTTCTCTAAAATAGCACGCACTTCCTCTTTTGAAAAAACAACCGGTATTTTTTTGGATTTTTTGGCCCAGACTAACTGGCCAAGGTCTTTTATATCTTTTTTTAAAACATTTTTATATAAGAACACTATTGCGCATAATGCCTGTTTTTGAGTAGATGAGGATACTTTCTTATTTACTGCAAGGCATGTAATGTATTTATTAATCTCCTGCTCACCCATATCCGCAGGATGTTTTTTATTATGGAAATATATATAATCTTTAATCCATCGGACATATGATTTTTCTGTCTTCAAACTATAATGTCGTATTCTCAATGCACTTCTAACCAGATCCAGCAGTCTGGTAGAAGTTTCGTTATTTTTATTAGAAACATATTTGTATTCTGTTTTAATCGTAACTTACCTCCCCATCCGCTGATTGGTGTAAAATTTAAAATCGGAATAAAAACTCTTTCTTATCAAGGCAATACCTGCTATTTTTTACCAGTTGCGGTGTGCCGCTCTATACTCGCAGGAAACATTTCTACATAATAGAGAATTAGTGATGCCAATAGCATCTATGAAATTTTTTAATTTTATCAAAATTATATTAGAAAGTCAAGAAAAACTTACATTCTCTGCAGAAACCGAGAATATATATAATTAGGGTATCCTGAAAAAGTCTTAACATATTGTTATTACGCAAATTAATGCTTGCTATTATCGTACTAAATCCATATATTTTAACAATAACTGTTCAAAAAGCTTGGAGCTGATATGATAAAATATACTAGCACAAAGCAGCTTTCCATCGAAGAATTCAAAACACCTTTCTATTATGGACTTGATAGAAACAACCGCTGGGTACGGCTTGCAGAGGAGCTGCCGTGGGACGAGTTTGCTAAAATCTACGCAAAGCTCATGTGTAAAGATTTTGGTCGTCCTGCACTGGATGCCCGTGTTGTCATAGGTGCGATGATCATCAAATACAAAAAGGGTCTTTCCGACGAAGAGACTATCGAAGAGATCAGGGAAAATCCTTATCTACAATACTTCATCGGCTACGAGGAGTTCAGCCACAAGCCGCCCTTTGACCCGTCGCTGTTTGTGACCCTGCGGGAGCGTCTTGGTTTGGATGTTTTTGAAGAGCTCAATCATGCCTTCATAACAGGTGTTCAGAATGCAGAAGGATCTGATAAGAAGTCTACCTCTTCCAGAGACAAAGACGATCCTGGCTTAAAGAGTAACCTGTCGAAAGAACCGGACAGACAAGGCAAGCTGATACTGGATGCTTCTGTAGCTCCACAGGACATCAAGTTTCCGACTGACCTTGAGCTATTGAATGACTCGAGAGAACACACAGAGCGGATCATTGATCTTTTGTGGCATCCGGGTCATGGAAAAAGAAAGCCACGCACCTATCGGCAAATTGCTCGGAAGGATTACTTAACACTTGCCAAGATAAAGAAAAAGAGTGCCAAAGTCTTGAGGGCTGGCATTCGCAAGCAGTTGGGCTACATACGACGTAACATCAAGACAATCAATAAGTTGATTGATCCTAAACTCGGCAAGCCCTCTCCTTTGAAGGCGCATGATCTGAAGACCTTTTGGATTATCCAGGAGATCTACCGCCAGCAGAAACAGATGTATGATAATCAAACTCATCAGGTTTCAGACCGAATCGTTAGTGTGGCCCAGCCTTATGTTCGTCCTATTGTCCGCGGCAAAGCAGGAAAACACACAGAGTTCGGCGCCAAGTGTTCGGTTAGTTTGGTGAACGGCTATGCCTTCCTTGACCATCTTGGCTGGGATGCGTTCAATGAGAGCACTTATTTGAAAGACCAGGTTAATCGTTATCATGAGCGTTTCGGATGTTATCCTGAAGAAGTGATTGCAGATAAGATTTACGGCTCACGGGATAACCGAGCTTTTTTGAAGAAACACAAAATCGTGTTTTCGGGCAAAGCGCTCGGTAGGCCACCCAAACTTACAGAGGCAGAAGCAAAACTTTTACGAAAAAGGCTGAAAGAACATGGCCGTTTACGGAATCAGATCGAGGGTAAGTTTGGAGAAGGGAAAAGGAAATATGATCTGGATCGTGTGATGGCCAAGACTATGCGTACCAGTGAGAGCTGGATATCAGCCATTTTCTTCGTGATGAACCTTGCTCGATGGCTGCGCCTGAGTTCTTTTTTGTCTCTTTTTAGATGGCTTGAATTTTTCAAAGAACGATTTTTGTATAGACCAAATATTGTATTTTCGTACTGAATTTGACTTTTTCAGGAGACCCTAATTAAAAAATATGAGGGTAGTCAAAACAAAATTGAGAAAAAACTCAAAAACTTATCGGATAGATAGTATTTTTTCGTCTCAAGATATTGGAGTTTCATTGTATTATCCTTTCAATCAAATAAATAAAATATGGGTATTATCATTTTGCAGATGGAAAGGCACTTTGTCAAGTAAATTATGATTTATTCAAGATAAGAATCGTTAGCGCTGAAATAAAGCAAATATGGCAGGCAAATAAATGGCAAAATTAGGATCGAAAAAAAGACCAATTGTTGTTCGTGTTCATACAGATGAAAAGGCAAGGTATGTGGCTGAAACATGTGCAAAGCATGGATGGCATTACATTATAGGATTTGAGCCTGATAAACCGGAGGATATTTCTGATCTGGAGAAGTTGCTTAATCCGCAGAAGCCAGCAATATCGAAAAAGGTTGGCAGGAATGATCCTTGTCCATGTGGTAGCGGCAAAAAATACAAAAAGTGTTGTGGAATCAATAGTATTTGACAATAACTATGCGCTAACAATCGGCTGCAAGGGACGGCAAACAGCGTGGCGGTTTTTCCAAGTCAGTGATCCGCACGAAGACTGGTGGTAATTCACAGTGATTTCCCCGCATGTTTGCTGCCCCTGAGCCATAGCGTTCGGTATGATGATTTTAAGAAAATAATTTGGAATAATAGGAAACCGTAAGGGGGAAAATATGGCTACTACAGATAATATTTTAAAAGAGACATTAAGGCTTAGCCCCTTTGAAAAGGCACAACTCATCGATAAGCTGATTTCCACTCTTGATAAACCCGATAAAGAAATTGATGAATTATTGGCTAAAGAGGCCGAAGATAGGATTGATGCCTATGATCAAGGAAAGCTCAAGGCAATATCTTTAGAAAAAGTCCTTAAAAAATATAGATAGAGGTAACAATGAAGATAAGTTTTCTAGAGATTGCCCAAATCGAGCTGGATGAAGCCATCGAATATTACAATTACGAGGTTCCTAGCCTTGGCGATTCGTTTTTGACCGAGGTGTTGAATACTTTGGATAGGATTTGTGAATTTCCTGAAGCATGTCACCCTTTTTCAAAACGAACAAGGCGATGTCAAACTCGGCGTTTTCCATACGGAATTATTTTACCAAATACGGGAACAAGAAATCCTGGTTGTGGCAGTTGCGCATCTTCACAGAAAACCCGACTATTGGCAGGATCGAATATAAATTTGCCGAACATCAGCTTGGAGAAGGATGCTCATTCCGCTGCGCTTCATTCGCACCTCTCAAGCTGGTTGTGCGGCTTTTAGAAACGGAGAATGAACGAGATGAAAAAATATCAACGGCTCGCTTTTCTTGGAATAATAGTTATTGCATTGGGGATAGTTCTTACAACAACGATGAAAGATACTGTGGAGACATTAGGAATTGTATTCATTGGCATAGGTGGCTTCCTGCTTGTCGCAGGAATGAGCGAAAAAAGGCGGAGCGAAGGTATCGATAACGACTAATATGCGATGCAAGTTCTACCAGACCAAAGTTGTGTAGAAAGCAAATAAACATGAACAAATGTACAAATGGCGATTTTATCACAAAAGATAACTTATTACGGTTTGACAAGAAAAGGTTAGTGTATTTCTTGATTTTTGTAGTTGCTTTCGCACTAACAGAGATTGGTCGGGAAGTATACAGACCGTATATCTATGAAAATGGTATCAATGACTTTGGCGCAGCGGACACAGTAGGGAATTTTTTTGGCACAATCACACAAGTTTATTTCATGCTATTTCTGCTAAATCCAACGTACAAAAACGGTTTGTGGTTCTTCCCGTTTTTTGTGGTTGGGTACAGCATTTACGAAATTGCGCAATTATTTATGGAAGGGGGTTATTTTGACTGGAAGGATATTATAGCAACGGTTTTGGCGGGTGGACTAGCGTTGTTTCTATATCAGCAAATATTCAGGAGAAGAGTAGATGAATAAACAAACACTGGGATGGGGAATATGGATAATTATAATGGTCTTATTTGTGAGCTTACAGGTATACAATTATGCTCAAGGAAATTATTTTGATCTGTTGACTACGGTGCTGATAGTTGTAATATCGGCAATGATGCTAGGGGTTATTATTCTCATCAAGCGAAAGAAAGAAATGTGAGAATGCAACGACAGCGAGTAAAGTATGTGAATTGGCAATAGGCAAAAAGATGAGCCGCACAACCCCGCGTTAAGCTGACCCGCCTTCAGCTCTGGTATGCGGTGCGATTTTCTCGTGTTTAGTTTCGGGTAAAATTGGGTTGCGTTCGCAAAGTCGTTTGGTGTCCTGTATAGTAGAACCTATAACGAACTTACTGCGTGTGGCACGACCCTTGGGGTCGTGCATAACTAAATAATGATTATAAAATATGAAGGTGGCCAAAAAAAAATTCAGAAAAAAACTCAAAAACTTATCAGATAGATAGTATTTTTTCATCTCGAGTTTTTGGGGTTTCGTTGTATTCTCCTTTCAATCAAATAAATGAAAATCTGGGTATTATCATTTTGCAGATGGAAAGGCACTTTATCAAGTAAATTATGATTTATTCAAGATAAGAATCGTTATGTGTAAAAGGAATAGAATTCAATGAAAATGTATCAAAAATTTGTGAATATCCTTCTATTAATTGTTTTCATTTCATTTCCACTTTATGCTTGTACCACTTTTGTATTGAAGAGGAATGGCAAGGTATTATTAGCAAAGAATCTCGATTGGTTTATTGATGACGGATTTATAGTTGTCAATAAAAGAGGTGTAGAAAAAGTAGCCTTTAAAATGAACGATAGTGATCCCGTTAAATGGAAATCCCGTTATGGTAGCATCTCTTTTAACCAATTCGGAAAAGAATTTCCACTTGGTGGGATGAATGAAGAAGGACTTGTCATAGAAGAAATGAGTTACAGTCTTTCACAATATCCATCTGAGAAGGAAAATGTGCTCAACGAATTCCAGTGGGTGCAGTATCAGTTAGATAATTCAAAAAACGTAGATGAAGTAATTAAAAGCCTTGATGAAATCACGATTTCACCTCTATTGTTCAAATTGCATTATATGGTTTGTGACCAACAAGGTCAAATGGCAATTATTGAATTTATTGAAGGTAAAACTAAAGTTTATACCGGTGATAAAATAGTCGTACCTGTTCTAACCAACAACAGTTATAAAAATTCGCTCAAATATCTTAGACATTACAAAGGTTTTGGGGGCCAAAGAACTGTGTCAAATGGTCCGGAATCTCTGGAGAGATTTGTTAGGGTGGCAACTTTGATAAAAATTGGAAATAAAAATAATACATTAAAAGAAGATGATGCATTTAATATTTTAAATTCTGTTAAACAAACCGACACACAATGGAGTATTGTATACAATTTAAGTGCAAAAGAAATACATTTTAAAACTCAGCAAATAGCAACAATTTGTACGATATCTTTGCATGATTTTAATTTTGAGAATTCAGATGAAATTGGGATCATAACAAAACATGATACCACAAAAATCAAACAACAATTTGAAAGATATTCAATTGATAAAAATATTCAATTGATTAGATCAGTATTTGGAAAGTTAATTAAAGCAGGTGAGATGACAGAAGATGTTGCATCTGAAATTCAAGGAAGGATAGTTGATTACCTTAAAAATAAATAATGCAGTAAAACTTGCACATAACAAGGCAATCAAGCTGAATTTGCCACGCATACGATGAATCGGTGTTTGAAAGTTTATTTTGGGCGTGGCAAATCAGCTTATCGCTGTTATACGCTTACATACTAAATCTTTGGAGAGTAGATTATATGAAAAAATTTCTAATTATTTTTTTGATTATCCTTTTTTTCGCATCTTGCGGCGAGAAAAAGGAAAGCACTTTAATTACGGGTAATGTAAAAAATGATACTGAAAACACCATTTCAATCGGAGACAGTCTCTTGCAAATCACAGAAACCGGTGGTTTCTTTTTTCAAATAGAACTTACAGATCCTCAAATATTTTCATTAAAATATCAACAAAGGCAGTTTGAGATTTTTGTTGTACCTGGTGAGAAATTGGAAATTTCATTTGATGCCAAAAACATTGATCAAAGTATGACATTTAAAGGAAAATCAGCAGAAACAAACCGATACCTTTTTCAAGTAGGAAAGTTTTATAAAAAAGTAGGCACCTATTTCCCAACTTATAGTAAGAAATGGCGAAGCCTCTACAGCAAGGATGAGAAGATTTTTATCGCAGAACTCGATTCTTTAAAAAATTCATTCCGGAAAAGTCTGGATGAATCGGCTGTCAATCTGAATAATGTCAATGATGAAGTATTGTTTCAAAAGGAAAACGGGATAGAATTTACTTTTGCCTGGATGATTTTACAATATCCGAATTTTCATAAAGATTTCACCAGCGAAAAGATATCTTTAAGTCCGGAGACTAAGGATTATCTGGAATCTATTAATCTTGATGATCCCCGATTATTAAAGGTGGATGAATATAGCGATCTGGGTGATGCACTTATACATCTAAAAATCAGGCAGGAGTTCAGGACGAACAATGATCTAAAGAAATCGGACAATCGATGGCTCAAAGCTTCTTTTAATGTGATTGAAAGAATGTTCAAAAATCAAAAAATAAAGGATTTCTGGAGATATCATTATCTGAAAAAGCATATTGAAAACAATGGGGTAAAGCATATTAAATCATTCATTGAGATATTCAATAAATCATGCAAATCCGAAGATTTGAAACAAAAGATAAACTCATTGTACAATTCGGAATTAAGCAAACGAAATGATCATCCGATTTTTACTTACAAGAGCGTAGACGGATTTAATCTTGATGCTCATGTTTTTATTCCCAAAGATCTTAAAGAAGGGGAAACACGTCCTGCGATTATATATTTCCACGGAGGAAGCTGGAGCGAAGGAAAGCCTGACTGGCAGTTTGGATATTCTAAAAATGGATTTATATCCGTTTGCATCGAATATCGAACCTACGACCGCTACGGAGTGTTGCCATTCGGCCAAATTTCTGATGCAAAGTCTGCAATTCGATGGATGCGGGAGAATGCAAAAAAGTTTCACATCGATCCTGACAAAATTATTGCATCCGGAAATTCTGCAGGGGGTCATCTTGCCTTATGTACGGCCATGCTCGACATACTTGATGAAAAGGACGAGAATTTATCAATAAGTTCAAAACCCAATGCTTTAATTTTGACCTCCGCTGTTTATAATGTATCACATGGAGTATGGTTTGCTGATCTTGTTAATGATAAACAAAAACTGAAAGAGATATCCCCACTTCAAAATATCAAAAAAGACCTGCCGCCAATGTTGATTTTCCATGGGACTGAAGATACATATTCTTCGCCATACAACTATTGTCTGGAGTTTGTTGATAAAATAAGGAAAGCAGGAAATATAATTTATTTTCATCCGATTAAAAACAGAGAACATTTTCTTTGGAATTATGGGGATTACTGGAAAATAGCCGGGAAAGCCAAAAAAGAATTTTATGAAAAATTAGGTTATTTGCATTAATAAAGTTGTGAATATAGAATTCAGTTTAAGCGTATAACAAGCGGTTCAACACTGACCGAAAAATGCGTGGCGTGAATTAGCAATTTGAAGTTTCTTTAAGCGTTTTTCGGCAGGTTAACCGCAGGCCGTTATGCTTCTAAAAAAAGCTAGAGGAAAAATAATAAAAGGGTACACATTTACAATATGATATCTAATTATTAGAGTGTACCCTGATAGATTTATTTGTTGAATCATTCTATTTTTTTTGCTGATATATCTCTACCGCCTTGATGTAGAATTAATTTCTCAACAATTTTGTTTTCATTTCTAATAAAGGTAATATGTGCACCTACTACTTCTTTAATAAAAAATCTTGTTGCTGATTCCGGGTAAATCTCAAGTTTTTTCTGACCGGTAGGCTGACAATAAAGATGTGTGTTTTCTTTCGTAATTATTAAATAGAAATTTGGTTTTAGTTCATATTTTCCTATATAATCAATTAGGATGTTTGGATCAACGTTAACAATTTTTTTAATTTTTGGTATTTCATATTTTTCACCAAATAGAATTGCGGCCAAATCAATGCTTATTCTACCAACAGGAGTTTTATCAAGATTACTCAAAATGATTATACAGGCATCGTCATTTATAAAGCGAGAGATGTTGGCTCTAAAACCTTCAGTTTCACCATTATGGCCTACCATTTTTCGGTTGAAGACATCAACGATGCCCCATCCATATCCGTATTTATCTTTAAATGGAGTAAACATTTTTTCTAAAGATGCTTTTTTGATTAATTTTTCAGTATATAGAGCGCGGTCCCAGAGATACAAATCCTCAGTTGTTGAATATAATGCACCAGATGCATGTGCATTTGCCATGATTCGGTATTTTGCATTGACAATCTCATTATTTTTTACAGTATATCCATTAGCACGATTTTTGATAATTTTATCTGGTTTTTCAAAACCTGAATGATACATTTTTAAAGGTTTAAAAATATTTTGATCAATATATTCTTCATACGACATTTTAGTGATTTTTTCTATTATATAACCCAATAAAATATAACCAGAATTACTATACTTGAATTTTTCACCGGGTGAAAATTCTAAAGGTTTATTTTTAAAAGTCTCAATTGTCTTGATTATATCATATTGATATACACGTCGTTCTTTATTAAAATCAGGGAATTCAGTATGATCAGGAATTCCTGAGGTATGTGTGAGCAAATGTAATATTTTGATTTTATCACCGCTTGGATAATCCGGTATATATTTGGTCAAGGGATCATTTAAATCAAGCAGACCTTTTCCTTCAAGCATTAATACAGCCATTGCTGTAAATTGTTTTGTTAATGATGCGATTCGAAACTTTGTTTCTGGTGTATTCGGAATGTCATATTCCCAATTTGCCATCCCATAACCTTTATTGATGATGATCTTGCCATTTCGAGCAATTAATATTGAACCGCTAAATTGATTCATTTTTACATAAGCTTTTATATATTGATCAAACTTATTTTTGATGTCCTCATCCTTGATATTTGCCCAAAGAATGGATGACATAAACACAAATATTTGAATGAGGCTGTAATAAGAGAATAATTTTCGTTTGCTTTGGTATTTCATTTTTGTTCTCCTAAGTAATATGAATAGTTAAAAGTTATGAGCCGAAACGTTATTTTTTGGCTAATTTATCCGAGATGAAATAGGAAATAATAAAAGCGATACCAACAAAAATACCGGTAATTCCTATTTTCAATTCATCGGAAATATTATTGGGAATAACACTTAATAAAATTAAGGACAAACTAAATGAGATAATTACAATACCCCATTTTAGCCATGAAAACTTGTCAAACTCCAAGGCGGATAAATCCGGTAACTGTAAATTATCCCTCAAAAAATTATTTTCAATTAATTTACTCCAGATTCTACCATTAATTAAGAGTTTTATAGTGATAACAATGGAGCTAAAACAAATTAAAACAATTGCGATAATACCTAAGTCACTTTGCATTTTACTTCTCCTTTCATGTTATTGAAATTTCAACTATCATATAAACAGACAAGAGAAGCTATTATTTGTTACAAATTTTGGTAACATTTTTTATTTTATTTTGTCTCTTTTAATGAAAGGAAAAATATGGTTAGAGAAAATTTATTAGTAAACAGGATAATCAAAGGAGACAAAAATAGTTTTAGTGATCTCGTTGAGAGTTATAAAAGATTAGTTGCACATATTGTTTATACTAATGTAAAAAACCAAAATGATAGAGATGACCTCTGTCAGGAAATATTTTTTAAAATATTTGTTAACCTATCGACCTTCAAGTTTAGATGTAAATTATCAACTTGGATTGGAAAAATAGCTTACAACTCTTGCTTAAATTATTTCAGTAAAAAGAAAATAACATTCGATGACAATTTTGCAAATACAGGAGAGGATGATGAGAATGCCAATACTATCGAACAAATTGAATCGGATGAAGATAATCCGGATTTATATCTTCACAAGAAAGAGATAAGTAAGATAATTGAGGATAAAATTCAAGAGTTGCCTATTAAGTATCAAACTGTTATCACCCTTTTTCATATTGATGAATTAAGTTACAACGAAATATCGGAAATACTTAATTTATCAATTGATAACATAAAAGTCATTTTGTTTAGAGCAAGAAAAATGCTGAGAGAAAAAATATTAGAAGAATATAGAAAGGAAGACCTATGCCTTTGAAACATTTATCTCAAAAAGATATTCATAATTGTATTGATGATAGTGATTATGCAAAAAAGAATGATGATATTAGACAGCATTTACTTGTCTGTGAAGAATGCCGCCAAAAACTTAAAGATTATAAAGTAATGATCTCAGAAATTAAACGAATCAAAATTTTTGAACCCAACGACGAATTTGTTAGCATGGTAACTACAAATTTACCTGATAAATACACCAAAAAAGAAAAACCTCTACTTGAAATATTCTCAATAATTACAATATTTATTCCATTCGGTATTGTCGTAAGTTTTTTATTTCATAGTAATAAATTAAAACTTTCCTCTTTAGGAAAAATAGTTGATACAATATCTTCACTAACTTATACAATTTATAACAGTTTAAATTCCTTTCGATTTATTCATGACAATATCGATACGCTTGGGTTACTTGTTTTTTATATGCTTGTTTTTAGTATTTTAAATTGGTTATTTATATATAGCAAACTAAAGAAAATATATTTATAATTCATGTATTAATAAATATATAAGCATAACCAAGGTATCAAGCTGAATTTCACAGCCGTTGGTTTTTTAGAGCTGGGAGCGGTTTTGGATAAGGTTTTAAGCAGTAAATCAAGTAAGTCTCCTGCTGTAAAATCAGCTTATACCCAGTCCGTTATGCAATAAAAGTATCATCAGGAACACATAGTATAAATCCAAATATATGAGGATAAAAATGAAAGAGAAAAAGGAATCGAAAATGTACCAACTGAAAATTATGCTCGCTGGTTCTAACCCACCAATTTGGCGGAGATTTTTAGTTGATTCCGACATCATGCTTTCACAATTACACTATGTCATTCAAATCGTATTGGGATGGACAAATTCCCATCTACATCAATATCGGCAAAAGGATATAATTTACGGTGAACCCCAAGATGATTTCGGCTGGGGTTTTAGTTCAAGAATTAAAATTGTTGATGAAGATAATTATAAATTGAGTCAAGTTTTAACTA
>Ga0190360_1001419_pt1 | contig 12375 bp, 10 predicted proteins | sample 48721834_MG_FD_161271 | JGI IMG/M metagenome (GOLD analysis project Ga0190360, IMG submission 161271) | Hydrothermal vent microbial mat bacterial communities from Southern Trench, Guaymas Basin, Mexico - 4872-18-3-4_MG | ecosystem: Environmental > Aquatic > Marine > Hydrothermal vents >... | reverse complement strand
CGCTTCCTTCGAAAAGGCTTCACTGAAGCGCGGATAGACGGCAAGTTGACACTACTGAAGGAAGACATGTCCCTCAGCCGGTACCATGAACATACAATTGAGCTGGTGACAGGGAAACTTCCGTCAAAGAATCCTTCGCCCATGATCAGTCGAGCAATTGAGGAAGGAAACGGAAGCTTTATTATTCTTGAAAGCAACGGGCGTGAAGAAGTATTCAGCACCCGCGGCATCTGCCCTGTTTGCGGCATCGGCATCCAGGAACTTGACCCACGGCTCTTTTCCTTTAACAGCAAGCAAGGAGCCTGCATAAAATGCGAGGGGCTGGGAGTAACCGGGAGATCAAACGGAGAGAAGCCCAGGGTGTGCCCGGCGTGTGGCGGGAGCCGTCTTAACCCCCGCGCACTCGCCGTTAAAGTAAACGGATACACTATATGGGACCTTGTCCAGCTTCCAGCTGATGATCTCCTTAAGATAGTACGGCGATTTACCTTTTCCCCCACTCAGGCTCTGATTGCCGACCCGATCATGGCTGAAATTCTAGTGCGCCTTTCTTTTATGAACAGCCTCGGTCTTTCTTACCTGCCTCTAAGCAGAAGCGGCGATACACTTTCAGGCGGCGAAGCCCAGCGAATCAGGCTTGCGGCGCAGCTTGGCTCCAACCTCACAGGCGTGTGCTACATCCTGGATGAGCCTACCATTGGACTTCATGCCAGGGACAACCGAATGCTTCTAAGTGCCCTCACGCAATTAAAGAAGCGTGGCAATTCCTTGCTGGTGGTAGAGCATGATGAGGAAACAATTCGCAATGCTGACCACATCATTGACCTCGGGCCCGGCGCAGGCCAGGAAGGCGGTAAGCTGGTTGCATCGGGAACTCTTGCAGATCTCAGCAGAGTCCCCGAATCCGTGACAGGATCCTATCTCAATAGCCATCCCCATGAGATCACATCCAGGCTTCGGCCTTACAGGAACCATCCTCTTTTGAAAGTCCGGGGTGCCCATGAGCACAACCTGAAGGAGATTGACGTTGACTTCCCCCTGGGAACGCTGATCTGTATTACAGGAGTTTCAGGATCAGGAAAATCCACGTTACTCAAAGACACGGTTTATAGAGGCCTCAGAAACCGGCTTCTTAAAAAAAGGGATTACGCCGGTCCCTGCTCTGCGATCGAGGGGTGGGAAGCACTTGAACGTGTACTAGAGGTGGATCACAGCCCCATAGGCCGCACGCCGCGCTCCGTGCCCGCTTCCTACATAGGATTCCTGGGCCAAATCCGCAGGCTCCTGGCCCTGACACCCAAAGCGCGTGCAAGGGGATACAGGCCGGGAAGGTTCTCTTTCAACGTTGCGGGCGGAAGGTGCGAAACATGCAAGGGACACGGGTCCATTAAGGTGGCCATGAGCTTTCTCCCCGATGTTTACGTCCACTGCGAAGCCTGCAACGGCCGTAGGTTTAACCGGGAAACTCTGGATATCACGTACAAGGGGAAAAACATCTCTGAGATTCTTGAGCTAACTTTTGAGGAAGCATTAAGCTTTTTTTCCTCAATCCCCTCCATTCGAAGGGCTCTGGATGTTGTGTGCAGGATAGGGCTTGGTTACCTCCGCCTAGGACAGCCGAGCCCCACCCTTTCCGGAGGTGAAGCGCAGCGCATCAAGCTGGCTGAGGAATTGGCAAAGCCTTCACGGGGGAAAACGCTTTATATCCTTGATGAGCCGACCACGGGATTGCACATTGCCGATATCAAGAATCTTGTGGACGTTTTGCAGGCCCTTGTGGATCAGGGAAACACCGTTGCCGTCATCGAGCACAATATGGAAATTATCAAGGAGGCTGACTATATAATTGATCTTGGCCCTGAAGGCGGGGATAGAGGGGGAAGAGTGGTTGTGGCAGGGTCCCCCATTGAAATCCTCCCTAACCCTAACGGCTCCTATACGGCAAAATATCTCAAGAAATACCTCAATGGTTAGATTTTCCCCGTGCCAGGAGCAGGGACGTACTTAACTTTTTAACTTAAGCAGCCCGCAATTGATTTCAAGTGCAAATTTGACTTTTTAACCCAAAAGATCATAATTTTTGATTCTTGCCAGCTTCTCACCCCGTATGACTGATTTGCTAACTGCGGGGATAGAGATTCCCAGCTTGCGCGCCAGTGATGACATGCTCGTTCCTAGCTCTCTCGCTGCCCAGTAACATAAAAGGCTTCGCGCCTCTACAATACGACGTGACCTTCCGCTGGCCCAGACATCATCCTCGCTTACTCCTAGTACCTCAGCCACCCTGGCTGCCACCTTTTCAAGTGTGAAGCCGCGAGATTTAAGATCATATTTCCTCTCCATTGCTTCGTTGGCTGAGGCAAGAACTTTCTCGACAAAATCTGCATCGCCCAGTATTCTCTCATCGCTTTTCAAGGAAGCGTTTACGCTCTTAAGGGCTTTTACGCCTGCCCAGCCCCCGGCGCTCCGCAGAAGGCCTCCCCCCGTAAGATCCGATCTTTTCCCCTGGGCAATTCCTTTTTCAACAAAAAACCTGTACGCACGCCTCGCAAAACCTGCCTTTTGTGCAAAAAGCCCCAAAACCCTGTCCGTATTCTGCCAGTCGCTTTTTCTTTTAGCCATTAAGACACTGTGACCACAGTACGGATATGTTTCAAGTTCCTCCATATCTTTCACTATCCCGGCTCGAAGCGGATTCAGATGTATGTACCTGACTAATTCCAACAAGTAAGCATCTTCCTGGCACAAAATAGATTTGTACCTGTTCTGAAAAAGATGCCCTGATCTTTCGTGTCTTTTATTATACCAAAGAGCGTACCCGGTAAGCAGTCGCTTCATAACTGTAGAAATTGATGTAGGGCCAGTTCTAAGGAGTAGGTGAAAATGGTTTGGAATCAGAGACCATGCGTAGCAGGAAGTTTCGGTTTCTTTAAGGATATTTCGAAGCCTGGCCAGGAAATTATCCCGGTCAGTGTTATCCTCGAATATCCGCCTTTTTTCAATCCCCCTCGCAATGATATGGTGAAGAGCTCCTGGTGCATCTATTCGTGATTTCCTGGGCATGCCAAGTTTAATAGCATACACCGTTTAAGATATCAAGTTAATAAGTTAAGAGCGTCCCAGTTATGTGGAAAGCTTTCTCAGATGCTCTTGCTCTTCTTTGAGGAGTTGCCCTACCAGCTTCTTTCCAGTTTTTTCATCAGTGTTATCTTGCATTAAAAGGAAGAAGACAATGGAATCTTTCTCAAAATCAATTGCCATCTTAAGAGCATCCTTGGCGCTGCTAATTGTCTCCAGCCTCTTGCTTAGATCTTGGCCTGATCGAAAAACGTGCATGTCAGCCATCATTTTGATATATTTCCCCATCTCATTATCAGGGTCAAACACCTGCCCCTCCTTTGCCAGTTCTGGGAGCTGCGCCCTCAGCTCTGAAAACCTCTTCTTGTGAATGAATTCCTCCCTGGCAAGCTCGCGGAAAAGTTCCTTTACCTCCTCGTTGTCGATTTTTCTCTCAGCCTTTTCATAAAACTCTTTGCCGTTTTCCTCTATCTCAATCGCAATCCGAAAAACCTCATCCGCATTAAATCCAAAAAGCATAGTATCTCTCCTTTCCTAATTGCCGCTCAAAGCCTATCACTGAATCATCTTCAAGGTTTCATGTGTGCCGTTGCCTTTCCCCGCCCACCTTGCTTGTGATGAGTTCCCTCTCACTTCTGTGTTCTGGGGAAGCCTTTTTGCTCTGTCGCAAGCATAACACAAGCGCACTCACCTGTGAAGCGGCAACGGATCTCGAAATGAATGTTATCCGATTCTGGTCTCTACTCTAAGTCTTCTTTCATAGCACTTACCTCGATGCGGTCACCTGTACGTCTCCAGAAAGAAGATTTGGTTTCCCTGTTTTTCCTGACATAAGTTAAATAGTTAAGAGCGTCCCCTGGTGGGGGTTGACAATTGTTGCGCAAAAAGTAATAAGGGCTGTTTGATTAAGTATTCCATAAGCAGAGGTGCTTATCATGAAATTGCACGAGTTTCAGGCCAAACAGATATTCAGGGACTATGGCATCCCCGTGCCCGAGGGCAAGGTAGCCTCATCGCCCCAGCAGGCACTAAACGCTGCAAAAGAACTGAACGGCCCACCCTGGGTGGTCAAAGCACAGGTACACGCAGGAGGCCGCGGAAAGGGAGGCGGTGTCAGGGTAGTCAGATCGCTTGAAGAAGTAAAAAATGCCGCAGCCCAGATTCTCGATAAGCCGCTTGTAACAAAACAGACCGGCCCCCAGGGAAAAAGAGTTTACCAGGTACTTGTTGAACAGGGTGTTGAAATTGACAGAGAACTTTACATGGCCATGGTGGTCGACAGGTCGAGGGCGAGGCCTGTTATGGTCTTTAGCCAGCAAGGGGGCATGGAAATCGAGGAAGTCGCTGCGAGATCTCCGGAGCTGGTGCTGCAGCAGTTTGTAGATCCTGGTGTGGGATGGATGCCTTTTCAGTCAAGAGCACTTGCCTATAGTCTAGATCCCCTTCCGGCCCCTGAAACCCTGAAGGAGATAATCACAATCATGGGTAATCTTTATAAGGTGTTTATATCGCTGGATTGCTCTCTGGCAGAGATCAATCCCCTGGTTATCACAAAACAGGGGCATGCCCTTGCCATTGATGCCAAAATCAGCATTGACGACAATGCCCTTTCAAGACACAAGGACTTACAAGCCCTTGACGATCCGAGGGAAAAGGATCCACTTGATGCAAAGGCCGCCAAGTATAACCTCAACTACATTCGACTCGGGGGCAATATAGGTGCAATGGTAAACGGCGCCGGCCTGGCCATGGCTACCATGGATGTGATCAAACTGGCAGGCGCTGAACCCGCCAATTTTCTTGATGTCGGCGGTGGGGCGAGCGAGGAAATGGTTAGGAGAGGCTTTGAGATTATCCTTGAAGATGAAAACGTAAAGGCTGTGCTTATTAATATCTTTGGGGGTATCCTGAGATGCGACGTGCTCGCGAGAGGCATACTTGCTGCTGCTGAAAAAATGGAAATCAACGTCCCACTAATCGTGCGTCTTGAGGGCACAAATGTTGAGGAAGGAAGAAGGATCCTCAAGGAATCAAATCTCAAGTTTCTTGTAGCAAACACAATGGCAGAAGCTGCAGAACTTGTTACAAGGCAGGTTTCCCAGTAAAAGTTTTTATGAACCCGGAGATGAAGAGATATGAGCATTCTTGTTGATGAAAAAACACGCGTGGTGGTTCAAGGAATCACAGGAAGAGAGGGCACATTCCATACTACGCAAATGCTGGCTTATGGAACAGCGGTGGCAGCCGGTGTCACACCCGGGAAAAAAGGACAGAAAGTGGAGGGTGTGCCGGTCTTTAACACTGTCCATGAGGCTGTAAAAAATGAGGGGGTGAATGCTTCCTGCATATTTGTCCCACCTCTTTTTGCCGCTGATGCAATCATGGAAAGTGCCTCTGAAGGAGTGGAAGTTATTGTTTGCATTACAGAGGGCATCCCAGTCCTCGACATGGTAAAAGTGGCCAGCTTTTTACAAAATACAAAGGCTGTTCTCATCGGGCCAAATTGCCCCGGTATTATTTCTCCGGGGAAAACCAAGGTTGGCATCATGCCCGGGCATATTCACAGGCCAGGTCACGTCGGCGTGATCTCACGAAGCGGAACCCTGACATACGAGGTCGTTGACCAGCTAACAAGGGCCGGCTTCGGCCAGAGCACCTGCATAGGCATTGGGGGCGATCCAATTATAGGAACCACGTTTATCGACCACCTTGCAAGATTCAAAGAAGATCCTGAGACCCAGGGAGTTGTGCTGATCGGCGAGATCGGGGGCTCAGCAGAAGAGGAAGCGGCTCTATATATCCAAAATGAATTTAGAAAGCCGGTCATAGGATTTATTGCCGGTCAAACAGCTCCCCCCGGCAAACGCATGGGACACGCAGGCGCAATTATCTCCGGAGGAAAAGGGAAAGCGGAGGACAAAGTCCAGGCTCTTGAGTCTGCGGGTATAACAGTTGTCCGCAATCTTGGGAGGCTGGGCGAGACCGCTCTTGAGATAATGGGAAAAGGCTAAAACACCACAGCCACTCGCCGCCTATTTTTTACTACTTTTCTCACCTGCCCTTCCAGGATTTCTTAGCTTGCTATGATCCCTGAAAAGTGTTTAAATTGATTAAAAGGGGAAGCATTGCCGGAAATTCGTGTTGTAGGAACTCCTTTTATAAAGGCCCCCCTGAAAGGAGGGACCATGAAAAAAGTCGTTGACCTTGAAAAGAAAATTAAAGACAGGCAAAAAAAGGAGCAACTTGATCGGCATCGCGGAAGCGCAGAAAATCTTCGGAAAATCATTCAGTGCTCTTCCTGTCCTTACAGGTGTGCCATGTGTGGATTTCAGGCAGACCGAACCCAACTCCCCGACAACCCCCGGGTGGATGCATTCGGGCTAATGCTTTGCGACAACTGCAGGGCTGAGTTCGAGGAATTCCAGGCTATTAAATCAGGAGCAAAAAGGGCGGATGTATTATGGCATAACAAAGAGTGGCAGCAGTTATGGTTCTCATGGCTTGAGTACAGAAAGGCGATAAACGCCTTCATTGCTTCCCCAGGTTTCAAGGCGCTGGTAGAAGAAACCGACTCACACCGATGAAGGAGGTATTAAATGTTCGGTATAGGCATGCCCGAGCTTATTATTATCCTGATCATAATTCTCATTATTTTCGGGGCAGGAAAACTTCCTGAGATAGGAAGCGGAATAGGAAAGGGCATTAAGAATTTCAAAAAAGCGGCACAGGAAAAGCCGGAAGAAATTCCCCCTCCTGAAGAGAAGAAGAACAACACAAACGAGGAGGGTTGAGCCTTTTACCTTGAATCTGCTCAAGGGGAAAAATTTCTGGTCTCAGTGCGGTGTTCAAAAAGGGATATCATCTTCCGGAACGCTTATGGGTTCTTCCTCCGGAAAACTTTCTTCAACTGTTGTCGCCTTTCCTGCTTTCCCGGGAGCGCCCAGCATCTGCATTCGCTGGGCAATGATCTCAGTGGTATAGCGCTTGTTGCCATCCCGGTCTTCCCATGAACGGGTTTGCAACCTTCCTTCCACGTAAACTTGGCTTCCCTTGTGCAGGTATTCGCCGCATATCTCTCCGAGGCGATCCCATGCAACGATCCTGTGCCACTCGGTTCGCTCTCCTTTCTCACCGTTCTTTCCTGTCCACTGCTCATGGGTGGCAAGGCTGAAACTTGCAACTGCCTTACCTCCTGGTGTGTACCTGAGTTCCGGATCCGCCCCCAGGTTGCCTATGAGAATCACCTTGTTTACGCTCGCCATTGCGTGACCTCCTCTTGCGCGATCAAAGCTGACACATTTCAGTGTGAAAAGTTAGCCATGATTTCCGTTTCTAATTTAAGTTAACACAGGTATTTTAAATATATCAAGCTCTTTGCCTAATTTCCATGTTGACGTAAAGTGTCTAAAGAGGTAAGCTCTTGTTAATTCGAAATAATTCGGGCGATACCGAAAACAGTTCCCCGCTTTCAGGCAAGGGCGGACAGGGAAATCCCGATTATTTAGTATTTGGAAAGGCGATCCATGCTGAAACTCATACCCCTTGGAGGACTGGGGGAAATCGGCCTTAACATGATGGTTCTTGAATATGAGCAGTACATTCTGGTCATAGATGCCGGCCTCATGTTTCCGGAAGAGTATATGCCCGGTGTTGACGTAGTCATACCCGACATCCAGTACCTAAAGGATAACCGGGAGAAGGTGAAATCGATTATCCTGACTCACGGCCATGAGGACCACATCGGCGCCATGCCTTTTTTCTTGAAGGACCTCAATATACCGGTTTTTGGCACAAGCTTTACCATTGAGCTGGTCAAGGAAAAATTAATCGAGCACAATCTGCTCCACAGTGCCGATCTTCGCAAGATAAAGGCGGGAGATCAAACCACCTTCGGCCCGTTTGAAGTTGAATATATTGCTGTAAACCACAGTATAGTGGACGGGGTGGGGCTGGCTATCAATACGCCGGAAGGAATTATCATCCACTCGGGTGACTTTAAGATAGACCAGACGCCAGTGGACGGCCGTTTCACAGATCTTGGAAGGTTTGCCCACTATGGAGAAGCGGGAGTGCTGGCTCTTCTTTCAGACTCCACCAATGTTGAAAAAGAAGGCTTTACCCTCAGTGAAAAGGAGGTAATGAAGACCCTTGAAACCCTGTTTGAATCCTCCAGCGGAAGGTTAGTCGTGGCGGTTTTTGCTTCCAATATCGGCCGCATTCAGCAGGTAGTAAATCTCGCGGTCAAATATGGAAGAAAGATTCATTTCAGTGGAAGGAGCATGAAGGCAAACGTCAGGATAGCCAAAGAAGAAGGTTTTTTAAGCGTGCCTGACAATGTGGAAATAAGTGAAAGTGCGATTGAATCTCTCCCTGACAAAGAAATAGTCATTATCACGACCGGCAGCCAGGGAGAACCAATGTCCTCTTTAACGCGGATGGCCCAGAGCAGGCACAAGAACATAAAAATAAGGAAGGGCGATACCATCATACTCTCTTCCCGATTCATTCCAGGAAACGAAAAAGCAATCACCGCTATTATCAATAGCCTCTACCGCATGGGGGCGGACGTGGTGTATGAGAAAGTATCTGATATCCACTCCTCTGGTCATGCTTACAAGGAAGAACTCAAGCTTATGCTCAACCTCGTCAACCCCAGGTACTTCATACCCGTGCACGGCGAGTATCGGCACCTCGTAAAACACATCCAGCTTGCAATGGAAACAGGGATGCCCGAGGACCGACTGATCCTCGCAGAGGACGGAACCGCTGTCCTTTTTGAAAATGGGCAAGCTGCGATCGGAGAAACAGTCCACACCGGAAGAATACTGGTTGATGGAAAAGGGGTTGGGGATGTAGGTGACCTTGTTCTCAGGGACCGAAGAAGGCTTTCCGGAGACGGCGTGGTAATCGTTCTTCTGGCTGTCAGTGAGCAGACAGGTGAGATCATATACGGCCCGGAAATCCTGTCCAGAGGCTTTGTATTCGAGGATCAGGGCGGGTTTATCCTTGAAGAAGCGAAATGCATTGTGCTCGAAATTTTTGATGAAATCAAGAATCCGTCCCATCTTGACTGGACTGAATTGGGACCGGAAATAAAAAGGAACCTTAAGAGCTTCTTTTACGATATTATTGAAAGGCGGCCCCTGATACTGCCGGTTATCATACCTCTTTGAAACAGGGGCCGATAATTCTTGAAAAGGAAAAGTAAGTTGCCCAAAAAGACAAGAAACTCAAGCAACACGCAAAAAGAACCCCTCAGGAAGGAGATAAAAGGGATCGTTTTTTTGCTTGTGGCAATTATTTTGGGTGTAAGCCTTTTTTCCTATCATCCAAGCGACCAAGTATTCGGGATCAAGACTGGTCATCCCGGAGGCGCCTACAACCTTTTTGGCACCGTTGGTGCCCACCTCTCGGGCTGGATTTTTGCTCTGCTTGGGTTTTCTTCCTTCTGGCTTGTGCTGGTCTTTCTTATGATGGCCTACTTCTCTTTTAGGGGGCGAGCGTTTCTCTCTCCTGCCAAGAGCACCATCACCGTAGTTTTCCTGATTTTGTCATTTGCGGGCATCATTGGCCTTCAGTTCCCCAAAATGATGTTTTACAGGGGAGAAGAAGTTAGAATCGGGGGTCTTGCCGGCTACTACATCTCAGGCTATATGAAAGGCTTTCTCAATTATTTTGGCGCCTACGTCCTACTGGTGGCAGTTTTCATCATATCCTTCATGGTTTGCACCCACATCTCTTTCGGATGGCTTTTTTCAAAAGTGGACTTGTGGCTGGGAGTTCTCCTGAGAAGGATTGGAGAGTACCTGAGGAAAAAACAGGAGAGAAAAAGAAAGAGAAAGCTCAGGGTACAAAGAATCAAACAGGAAAAGCTCAGGCCAAAGCGAACTGTTACAATTGTTGAGCCCAAGGCAGAGCTTCCCAAAAAACCCAGGCAGGAGTCTTTCTCGTTCATGAACGTGATGGGGAAATTCAAGTTGCCCCCTCTTGAGCTTCTGGACAAGGCGCCGGAAGATGAGCAGGGTGTGGAAATCCAGAGAGAGAGCTTGGAGATGAATGCCAAGCGCCTGGAAAGAAAGCTTGCCGATTTCGGTGTGGATGGCGAAGTAGTAGAGATCTTACCCGGGCCTGTTATTACGATGTACGAGTTCAAACCCGCACCCGGGATCAAGATAAGCAAAGTGGCGGGTTTGTCCGACGACCTGGCCCTGGCCCTTAGAGCACCCAGCATCAGGATCGTGGCCCCTATCCCGGGCAAGGCGGCTATCGGCATAGAGATTCCCAATAACCAGAGAAACCTTGTACGCCTAGGGGAAATACTCTCTTCGAATGCGTTCAAGAATTCCACCCATAAGCTCACCATTGCCCTGGGCAAGGACATAGTGGGTGCTCCTGTCGTGACTGATCTTGCAAAGATGCCCCACCTCTTGGTGGCAGGAGCCACGGGTGCAGGAAAAAGCGTTTCGCTGAATGCCATGATAAATAGCCTTCTTTTTAAAGCATCTCCAGACATGGTGCGCTTTCTCATCATTGACCCAAAAAGGATTGAACTCACGGCGTATCAGGATATCCCTCACCTGCTTCATCCGGTGGTAACTCAACCCAAAGATGCCACAAAAGCACTTAAATGGGCTGTGGCCGAAATGGAAAGACGCTACGTGCTCCTCTCAGACATGGGGGTCAGAAACATTGAAGCCTATAACAGAAAGCTCCTTAAAGAAAGAAAACTACCGGCCTCCGAGGGGCAAGATGAGAGGCCAAGAAGTCTCCCCTACATCATTCTTGTAATCGATGAGTTGGCCGATCTCATGATGACCTCATCGCGCGAGGTGGAAGAGGCGATCACCCGCCTGGCCCAGATGGCAAGGGCTGCTGGCATTCACCTGATCATTGCCACCCAGCGGCCCTCTGTGGATGTGCTGACAGGCATCATCAAGGCCAACTTCCCGGCCCGTATCTCTTTTCAGGTTTCCTCAAAAGTCGACTCCCGTACCATCCTGGACACCGTGGGTGCGGAAAACCTTCTGGGCGAGGGAGACATGCTTTTCTTACCGCCAGGGGTGGGCAGACTCATGAGAATTCACGGCGCTTTCATAAGCGAAGAGGAAGTCAAGAGGGTGACTGAATTTCTGAGGAGTCAGATGAAGCCGGAGTATGACTCCTCCATACTAAAAGAAGTATCGAAGCAGGAAGAGGATGAAGAAGATGAGTTTGAGCTGGATGAAAAATACGAAAGAGCTGTTGATCTAGTGCTCCAAACAGGTCAGGCTTCTATCTCTATGATCCAAAGGAAGTTAAGGGTAGGATATAACCGTGCTGCGCGGATGATTGAAGCTATGGAAAGGCAAGGAATAGTGGGCCCTTCAGACGGCGTGAGACCAAGGGAAGTGTATGGAAAAAGAGAACAATAGAGTAAAGTATGTATGCATAGTTTTGCTGCTCGTATTTTCATTTCAGCCGCTTCGTGCCGGCGCCGAAGATCAGGTGAGTAGCATCATTAGAGGCATCAGGAAGACTTATGCCGGCCTTCCCGGGCTAGAGGTGCCATACCAGAGAGTAATCCTAACAAAGTCCATGGTCATGCTGGGGGGTCAGGTTAATTCAGACCTTGCCACAGGAAAGATCTACTTCATGCCTCCCTGCTTCCTCAAGGTGGAGCAGAGAACGCCTGGGGAGGAGTTTGTGATTACAGACGGGACAACCCTCTGGTGGTATATTCCCAACAAGAAGCAGGTTTATAAGTATCCATCCGAAAAACTGGGAAAAGGCTTAAAGGTACTGGGTGAGATTTTTCAGGGCCTAAAGGCAGTCGAAGAAAGCTTCGGGGTCACGTTCGAGGGTCAAAATAGCCAGGGAAATTTTCTGCTTCAATTGAAACCGCAGCCCCCTTGGCCGGATATTGATCACATCGTGCTCTCAGTCAACCCGCAGGATTATACTATTTGCACTGTGGGCATATATGACCCTGTAGGTGGGTTAACGAAATTCACGCTTGGGAAATTGAGGGAAAAAACTTTGGACAAGGACTTCTTCAGGTTCACTGTGCCTAACGGGGTCAAGGTGATAGAGGAAGAAGGGTGAAGTTCTGATTCAAGCACCTGCCATAACCCGCGAAAGCATCCTTCCCACTCCCTTCAAACTCTCCAGGCTATTGGCCGGCAGGAAATAATCCACGTACGGAAGCGCTGTCTGCATCCCCTTGCACAAAGGCTTGTAGTCAGGGTCGCCTGCCAGGGGGTTCAGCCATATGATGGAATAAGCTTTTCTGGCCAGGTTCTCCATCTCCCTCCTCAGCAG